>ERZ1034409.8-NODE-8-length-176440-cov-10.836057_pt1 | contig 176440 bp, 189 predicted proteins | sample MGYA00520610_ERZ1034409 | MGnify/ENA primary metagenome ERZ1034409 (study PRJEB33736, sample SAMEA104288480) | Azolla microphylla | place: Ecuador | collected 1982 | study: EMG produced TPA metagenomics assembly of the PRJEB19522 data set (Is there foul play in... | reverse complement strand
GGAGACCATCAACTACCGCACCTTCAAGCCCGAGCGCGACGGCCTGTTCTGCGCCCGCATCTTCGGGCCGATCAAGGATTACGAGTGCTTGTGCGGCAAGTACAAGCGCATGAAGTACAAGGGCATCATCTGCGAGAAGTGCTCGGTCGAGGTCACGCTGTCGCGCGTCCGGCGCGAGCGCATGGGCCATATCGAGCTCGCAGCCCCGGTCGCCCACATCTGGTTCCTGAAGTCGCTGCCCTCGCGCATCGGCCTCCTGCTCGACATGACGCTGAAGGATCTCGAGCGGATCCTCTATTTCGAATACTACGTCGTTCTCGAGCCGGGCCTCACCGCGCTCAAGGACCGTCAGCTGCTGTCTGAAGACGAGTATCTGAAGGCGCAGGACGAGTACGGCCAGGACTCGTTCACCGCCATGATCGGCGCCGAGGCGATCCGCGAGCTGCTCAAGGGCATGGACCTCGAGAAGCTCGAAGCCTCGCTTCGTGTCGAGATGCAGGAGACCGACTCCGACATCAAGCACAAGAAGCTCGCCAAGCGCCTGAAGATCGTGGAAGCGTTCCGCCACTCCGGCAACAAGCCGGAATGGATGATCATGACCGTGGTCCCGGTGATCCCGCCGGACCTGCGTCCGCTGGTGCCGCTCGACGGCGGCCGCTTCGCGACCTCGGACCTGAACGATCTCTACCGCCGCGTCATCAACCGCAACAACCGCTTGAAGCGGCTGATGGAGCTGCGCGCACCTGACATCATCATCCGCAACGAGAAGCGCATGCTTCAGGAAGCGGTGGATGCGCTGTTCGACAACGGCCGCCGCGGCCGCGTCATCACCGGTGCCAACAAGCGCCCGCTGAAGTCGCTCGCCGACATGCTCAAGGGCAAGCAGGGTCGCTTCCGTCAGAACCTGCTCGGCAAGCGCGTCGACTATTCGGGCCGTTCGGTGATCGTGGTCGGTCCCGAGCTGCGCCTGCATCAGTGCGGCCTGCCGAAGAAGATGGCGCTCGAGCTGTTCAAGCCGTTCATCTACTCGCGGCTCGACGCCAAGGGCCTGTCCACCACCGTGAAGCAGGCCAAGAAGCTGGTCGAGAAGGAGCGGCCCGAGGTCTGGGACATCCTGGACGAGGTGATCCGCGAGCATCCGGTGCTGCTGAACCGCGCGCCGACGCTGCATCGCCTCGGCATCCAGGCGTTCGAGCCCGTGCTGATCGAAGGCAAGGCGATCCAGCTCCACCCGCTGGTCTGCTCGGCGTTCAACGCCGACTTCGACGGCGACCAGATGGCCGTGCATGTTCCGCTGTCGCTCGAAGCGCAGCTGGAAGCGCGCGTGCTGATGATGTCGACCAACAACATCCTGCATCCGGCGAACGGCCAGCCGATCATCGTGCCGTCGCAGGACATCGTGCTCGGTCTCTACTACGTCTCGATCATGCGCGAAGGCCTGCCCGGCGAGGGCAAGGTGTTCGGCGACATGGCCGAGCTCGAGCACGCCCTGCACGCGAAGGTCATCCACCTCCACACCAAGATCAAGTATCGGTGGGAAGGCATGGACGAGACCGGCAAGATCTCCAAGCGCTGGATCGAGACCACCGCCGGCCGCGTCATGCTCGGCAACCTGCTGCCGAAGAACCCGCGCGTCACCTACGAGATCATCAACAAGCTGATGACCAAGCGCGAGATCTCGGGCGTCATCGACCAAGTCTACCGCCACTGCGGTCAGAAGGAGACGGTGATCTTCTGCGACCGCATCATGGCGCTCGGCTTCTACAACGCGTTCAAGGCCGGCATCTCGTTCGGCAAGGACGACATGGTCGTGCCGCACGGCAAGTGGAAGATCGTCGACACCACCCGTACGCTGGCGAAGGATTTCGAGCAGCAGTACAATGACGGTCTGATCACCCATGGCGAGAAGTACAACAAGGTCGTCGACGCCTGGTCGAAGGCCACGGAAGAAATCGCCAAGGCGATGATGAAGGAGATCTCCGCCACCAAGAAGACGGCGAGCGGAGCCGATGCCGACATCAACTCGATCTACATGATGGCTCACTCCGGTGCCCGCGGTTCGCCGGCCCAGATGCGCCAGCTCGCCGGCATGCGCGGCCTGATGGCCAAGCCGTCGGGTGAGATCATCGAGACGCCGATCATCTCGAACTTCAAGGAAGGCCTCTCGGTTCTCGAGTACTTCAACTCGACCCACGGCGCCCGTAAGGGCCTCGCGGACACCGCGTTGAAGACCGCGAACTCGGGCTACCTGACCCGTCGTCTCGTCGACGTCGCGCAGGACTGCATCATCACGCAGAGCGACTGCGGCACCAAGCTCGGCATCAAGATGCGCGCCATCGTCGATGCCGGCACCGTGGTCGCCTCGCTCGGCTCGCGCATCCTCGGCCGTACGGCTTGCGAGGACATTCGCGACAGCTCCGGCAAGGTGATCATCAAGCGCGATACGCTGATGGAAGAGAGCCATCTGGAAGCCATCCAGCAGGGTGGTGTCCAGGAGGTGAAGATCCGCTCGGCGCTGACCTGCGAACTCGTCAACGGCATCTGCGGCAAGTGCTACGGCCGTGACCTCGCCCGCGGCACGCCGGTCAACCACGGCGAAGCGGTCGGCGTCATCGCGGCGCAGTCGATCGGCGAGCCGGGCACCCAGCTCACGATGCGCACCTTCCACATCGGTGGTGCGGCGCAGCTCAACGAGCAGTCCTTCGTCGAAGCCAATTTCGACGGCAAGATCGTGATCAGGAACAAGTCGATCGCTCGCAACAGCGAAGGCCATTTGATCGCGATGGTGCGCAACATGGTGGTGGCGATCGTCGATGCCGATGGCACCGAGCGCGCGACGCATCGTGTCCAGTACGGCTCGCGCCTGCACGTCGACGAAGGCGACATGGTCAAGCGCGGCCAGCGCGTCGTCGAGTGGGATCCCTACACCCGTCCGCTCCTCACCGAGGTCGAAGGTACCATCGGCTTCGAGGATCTGGTCGAGGGGCAGTCGATCTCGGAAACGCTCGACGAAGCCACCGGTATCGCCAAGCGCGTGGTCATCGACTGGCGCTCGACCCGCGGCGGCTCGGACCTGCGTCCGGCCATCGTGATCAAGGGCAAGGACGGCAAGGTGCTCAAGCTCGCCCGTGGCGGCGATGCCCGCTACATGCTGTCGGTCGACGCCATTCTCTCGGTCGACGTCGGTGCCAAGGTCAATCCGGGCGACATCCTCGCCCGTGTCTCGACCGAAAGCGCCAAGACGCGTGACATCACCGGCGGTCTGCCGCGGGTGGCGGAACTGTTCGAGGCACGGCGTCCGAAGGATGCGGCGATCATCGCCGAAATCGCGGGCACCATCCGGTTCGGACGCGACTACAAGAACAAGCGTCGCATCTCGATCGAGCCGATGGACAAGACCGACGAGCCGCGCGAGTACCTGATCCCGAAGGGCAAGCACATCCACCTTCAGGACGGCGACGTCGTCGAAAAGGGCGACTTCATCGTGGAAGGCAACCCGGCGCCGCACGACATCCTTGCGGTCAAGGGCATCGAGGAGCTCGCGGCCTACCTGGTCAACGAAATCCAGGAGGTCTACCGGCTCCAGGGCGTGCTCATCAACGACAAGCACATCGAGGTGATTGTCCGTCAGATGCTCCAGAAGGTGGAAGTCACCGACCAGGGCGATACGGACATGATCTCCGGCGAGCAGGTCGACAAGATCGAGTTCGACGCGCTGAACGAGAAGGCCAAGGAAGAGGGCAAGAAGGTCGCCACGGGTACGCCGGTTCTGCTCGGCATCACCAAGGCGAGCCTCCAGACCCGTTCGTTCTTCTCGGCGGCCTCGTTCCAGGAGACCACCCGCGTCCTCACGGAAGCGGCGGTCAACGGCAAGATCGATCCGCTCGAAGGCCTCAAGGAGAACGTCATCGTCGGCCGGCTGATCCCGGCAGGCACCGGCGCCTCCATGGCCAAGATCCGCGAAGTCGCAATGAAGCGCGACAAGCTGATCCTGGACGAGCGAGAAAAGCAGGCGGCGGTCGTGTCGCCCGCGCCGGAAGCGGAGCTTCCTGCGCTGCCGCCCGCGGAATGATCGTTCATCCGTAGGAATACCGAGGACAATGAAAAGGCCGGCGCAAGCCGGCCTTTTTGCTGCTTTCTTTCCTTGCTGCGATGCGGGATCAACCTTTGTTCATCTTTCCTTCAGGCGCAAAAGCGCTTCTGCTAGGGGAGTTTAGGCCGGTGGATCCCGTGACGGGGGCAGGGCCGGAGACCACGGAACTCACATGCTTGATCTGGCAATCGTAGGCGGCGGCCCGGGCGGGCTGATGAGCGCCTGGTATCTGAAGCGCAAGCTTGGCGACCTCTGCCGCGTCACCATCTACGAGGCCTCCGACCGGCTCGGCGGCAAGATCGTCACGCGCAAGTTCGATTCCGCGCCCGCGATGTACGAAGCGGGCGTTGCCGAGATCTACGACTACTCGATGACCGGCCCGGATCCGCTGCGCGAACTGATCCAGCATTTCGGGCTGCAGACCATTCCGATGGATGCCGAGCAGGTGCATCTCGGCGGCGAGCTGCTCAACGATGTCCCCGGCATGCGCCGCAGATACGGCGCCAAGACCGCCGCTGCGATCGAGGCCTTCCGCAAGCGCTGCGCCGAGATGATGTCGCCGATCGAATATTACGAGGGTGTCGGCGCGCACGACAATGAGAATCCCTGGGCCTACAAGACCGCCGAGCAGGTGCTCGACGAGGAGGTCGAGGACGAGACCGCCAAGCGCTTCTTCAAGGTGATGGCGCGTTCCGACATCGCGACCGAGAGCCACAACACCAACGGCCTCAACGCGCTCAAGAACTATCTGATGGATGTCGACGGCTATATCGGCCTCTACTCCATCCAGAACGGCAACGAGCAGCTGATCGAGTGCCTGCAGTCGGAGGTCAACGCCGACATCCAGCTCAACCACCGCGTCCTGACCGTGGGCAAGGCGCCGACCGGCCGCTACCAGCTCAAGATGATGAACGGCAAGGGACCGGAGACCCGCGACTTCGATCTCGTGCTGGTCTGCCTGCCGCATTCCTGGCTCGCCACCGTGGGGTGGGAAGGCGAGCAGCTGCGCAAGTCGATGGTCAAGCACGTCGCCTATTTCGACCGTCCCGCGCATTACCTGCGTGTCTCGATCCTGTTCGACGCGGCGTTCTGGGGCGAGAAGATTCCCGGCGCCTGGTTCATGTCGGAAGCCTTCGGCGGCTGCTGCGTCTACAACGAGGGCGCGCGCCACGACGTCGGCAAGCACGGCGTGCTGAACTGGCTGATCCCCGGTTCCGATGCGCTCGCGTTCGCCAATCTGTCGGACCAGGAGCTGATCGACGCCGCGCTGAAATCGCTGCCGGCTTCGCTTGGTGACGCTCGCGCACATTTCATGGAAGGCAAGATCCACCGCTGGCTGTCGTCGGTGAACGCGATTCCCGGCGGTCTGCCGGTGCGCGACGTCATGACCAATCACCGGCCCGAGCCGAAGGAGCATCCCGGCATCGTGGTGGTCGGCGACTATCTGTTCGACTCGACGCTGAACGGCCTGCTCGACTCCTCGGATGCCGCCACCGACATCATCCTGACCGAGATGATGCGCCTGCGCCGCGAACGCGCGCAGCAGGAGCAAGGCAAGCCGCTCTCCGACAAGATCGATCGCGATTATTTCGAGAACTATCGTGGCCTCGGTCCCTATCACGAGGCCTGGCGTCACTTCAGCGATCCCGATTACCTCACCAAGCTGCTCGGCATCGTCTGGGGCAAGACGAAGGGCGCCAGGCTGCTGGTCGCGGGCTCGGCCAGCGGCGAGCTGGTGGGCGCGCTGCGCGAGCGCGGCATCGATGCCTACGGCATCGAGAACAACCGCGCCATCCACGCCAGGACGCCGAAGGCGCTGAAGAAGTACAACAAGCTCGGCTCGATCACCGACATGCCGTTCAAGGACGGCAGCTTCGATTTCGTATTCGAGACCAGCCTCTGCCACGTTTCCCCGAAGCAGGTGGTTCGTGCGATCCGCGAGCTCAACCGCGTGGTCAAGACCGGCCTCGTGTTCGGCTCCATCACCTCGGACATGGCTTCGGCGGTCATCGACCGCTATGACCTCTTGCGCGGCGTCAAGAAGCTCGGCACCTGGTGGGAATGGTCCGAGCTGTTCTTCGGTAACGGTTTCGACCTGTCGATGCATCGCAAGGATTGCACCGATGCGCTCTGGGAGGCGACGCTCGCCGCCAACAAGGGGCCGGGGCAGTGGTACGCCGACGCGGATTCCTTGCGCTATTCCTTCTTCGACAAGGTCGAGGAGGACGACGAGGACTAGCCACGGAACGTGCGTCGAATTCGCCAATTGTTTTGCCGAATTCATCCTGATCGCATAGAATCAGCGCAATAGCGGTTGCCGCTATGTCCTGCTTTCTCTGCGGTCATGCCGGCCGTCAGCATCGGTTGGTTTCATGGCATCCAAGCCTCTCTCGCCCGACGACAAGTCTCTCTCGTCCGACAAACAGAAGCGCGCCGCGGACAAGGCGGCCGAGCTCGACGACAAGCTCGCGGCGGCCGCCAAGCCGGACCTCGAGGACGAGGAGGACGACGAGGACGAAGACGAGGCGGATGACGAGCTGGAGCTCGACGACGATGATGAGGACGAGGATCTCGTCGTCTTCACCGCCCGCGAAGCCGCCGGCGCGCTCGCGACCATCGTCGGCTTCGTCAAGCCGTTCGTCTCGAACTACAAGCGGATGCTGTCATTCGTGGCGTTCGGCGTCTTCGTCGAGACGCTGTTCAACGTCATCATGCCGCTCAGCCTCAAGTTCCTGATCGACGATGCGCTCGGCGAGGAGGATTTCCAGGCGCTGTACAAGATCCTCGGCGTGCTTGCCGTCGCCGGAATCTTCACCTCCATCGTCGCCGTCTGGTACGAGCGCTGGGACGCGCGGCTGGCGGCGTGCATCATCTCCGACGTCCGCAAGCGGCTGTTCGAGCACGTTCAGGACCTGCCCGCGGCCTATTTCGGCCGCACCAAGCGCGGCGAGATCCTGTCGCGCTTCTCGGTCGACCTCTCTGCCTTCGAAGGCTCGGTGAAGACCTTCGCCAACAGTGCTGCGCTGCCGTTTCTGGAATTGATCGCCGGCATCATCCTGATGGTATTTTTGAACTGGCAGCTCGCGGTGGTCGCGCTGCTGGTGTTCCCGATCACGCTGATCGGCCCGCGGATTCTGACGCCCAAGGCGGTGCAGGCCAATTACGAGCAGAAGCTCAACGAGAGCGCGCTGCTCGGCATGGTGCAGGAGAACGTCGCGGCGCAGGCCGTGATCAAGGCGTTCAGCCTGCAGCGCAAGATGTTCGGCTTCTTCACGTTCCGCAACGACGCGACGCGCGACAAGATCGCCTCGGCCGCATTCCTGTCGACCATGGTGGAGCGCACCGTCACCATCTCGGTGCTGATGCTGCACCTCGTGGTGCTCGCGATCGGCGCGTATCTGGCGACCAAGGGCCAGATCACCATCGGCACCTTCGTCACCTTCGAGAGCGCGTTCTGGGAGGTCTCCTACAACATCGCCCATGTGATGCATTTCATCCCGGTGTCGATCTCCTCGGCCGCCGCGATCCGCCACATCCAGGAGCTGCTGGACGAGCCGACCCGCGGTGCCGACCGCCCGGGCGCTCCCGATCTGCCGCGCATCACCAACGACATCACCTTCGATCACGTCACCTTCCAGTACGAGGGCAGCCAGACGCCGGTGCTGGACAATCTCAGCCTCAAGCTCAACGCGGGCAAGCGCATCGCGATCGTCGGCCCGAGCGGCTCCGGCAAGAGCACGCTGCTGAACCTGATCCTGCGGCTCTACGTGCCCGACGAGGGCCGCGTCACCATCGACGGCGTCGACGTCCGCAAGGTGACGCTGGATTCGCTGCGCCGGAGCATGGCGGCGGTGTTCCAGGAGAACATGCTGTTCAACATGTCGATCCGCGAGAACATCCGGCTCGGCAAGGAGGGCGCGACCGACGAGGAGGTGGAGGAGGCGGCCAGGAAGGCCGAGATCCACCGCTACATCATGAGCCTGCCGCAGCGCTACGACACGCCGGTCGGCGAGCGCGGCGACACCCTGTCGGGCGGCCAGCGCCAGCGCATCGCGATCGCGCGCGCGATCATCCGCAATCCTTCCGTGCTGCTGCTGGACGAGGCCACCTCGGCGCTGGACCAGACCACGGAAGCTGCGATCAACCGCACCCTGCTCAAGGTCGCCAAGGGCCGCACCATGATCTGGTCGACCCACCGCCTGACCTCGGTGGTCGAGATGGACGAGATCATCGTGATTTCCGGGGGCAGGGCGATCGAACGCGGCTCGCATGCCCAGCTGCTCGCGAAGAACGGGACCTATCGCAAGCTTTGGAACGACCAGATCCACCAGCCGCATGGCGCGGCGGCTCTCGCCGATGACGGCAGGGATGAGGACGACGAAGACGACCTCGAGGACGAGGACGACGACGAGGAGTGAGTCGCGCTGATTCTGCGAATCCCGTCATCGGCCTCGCGTGGTCGGCGCGTCAGTGCTTGGATTCCAGGACTTGGGCCGGATAGCTCTCATGCGGATTGGCCGGGGCCGGGCAGGGCAGTGTCGGTCGGGTCGGATGGCCCCGCCAGCCGTCGTGGTGAAATCCCCGTCGCCAATTTCGGTCGAAGTGAGAGATTAATGCGCCTTAACGAATTGAGGGCATAAAAAGGCCCCCTGAAGCCTTATAAAATTTCTTTTCATCCGGATATAAATTGCCGGCGCGCTCGCGAAATGCAGGCTGCGCGCCCATATGACGGTGGTGCGGGGAGGGTGGCAAACAGCTATTTTGACAGGCTCCTGAAGCGCTTCGTGACTGTCGTTTCGCCTTGACTTGAGCGATTCTCACTTATAGAAAGCGCCTCACTTAACGACAGGCGGTGAGCATCGCCAGCGTCGGAACGGGCCACCCGTTAGACCTCCAAAGACTAGAGCCGCAAGGACTAGATCCACGAGGGTCGCTCAGACGGGCACCAACCTCGACGAATGCCGCTCAAACGCTGTCGATCATAGCTAGGCAATGCCAGTGCGATTCTAGTTCTCTTGAGCCCATTCTCTTGAGATCGAATTCGGATGCATGACCTCAGTGCGCGGGCCGCGGCTTTATGCTGACCGGCCTTAATACTGCGGTCCTCTGTGGCGTCGAAGCGCTTTCCGCCCGTTGATGGGGCGGTTGGCGCAATTTCGCTTTGTGCGGATTGTTCCGCGGAAGGCGGCCTCGTCGGGCAGGTAGCTCGAAAGAATTTGCAGTCCCGGCAACGGGCTGCGGCAAGACAGCGGATCCGAAGGGGTTCGCGACAGAACAAAGGGTAAGGCCAGGATGCCGACGATCAACCAGCTGATCGCTCAACCGCGTGAAGTGCAGAAGTCGCGCAAGAAGGTGCCGGCGCTGCAGCAGTCGCCGCAGAAGCGTGGTGTTTGCACCCGCGTCTACACCACGACCCCGAAGAAGCCGAACTCGGCGCTTCGTAAGGTCGCCAAGGTGCGCCTGACCAACGGCTTCGAGGTGATCGGCTACATCCCGGGTGAAGGCCATAACCTCCAGGAGCACTCGGTGGTCATGATCCGCGGCGGCCGCGTCAAGGACTTGCCCGGCGTGCGCTACCACATCCTCCGCGGCGTTCTGGATACCCAGGGCGTCAAAAACCGTAAGCAGCGTCGTTCGAAGTACGGCGCGAAGCGTCCGAAGTAAACGGGAACCAGCTCCATGTCTCGTCGCCACTCAGCGGAAAAGCGCGAAGTTCTTCCCGATCCGAAGTTCGGGAACATCATCGTCACGAAGTTCATGAACTCGGTGATGTACGCCGGCAAGAAGTCGGTCGCGGAAGGCATCGTCTACGGTGCGTTCGGCATCATCGAATCCAAGACCAAGCAGAACCCGCTCGGCGTGTTCGAGCAGGCGCTCGAGAACGTCATGCCGACGATCGAAGTTCGCTCCCGTCGCGTCGGCGGCGCCACCTACCAGGTGCCGGTCGAAGTCCGTTCGACCCGCCGTCAGGCGCTGGGCATCCGCTGGCTGATCTCGGCCGCGCGCGAGCGCAACGAGAAGACCATGACCGAGCGCCTCTCGGCCGAACTGCTGGACGCCTCGAACAACCGTGGCAACGCCGTCAAGAAGCGGGAAGACGTGCACCGGATGGCGGAAGCCAACCGTGCCTTCTCGCACTATCGCTGGTAACGGCGAAACACGGAATCTAAGGAACATCCAATGCCCCGCGTTCATGCCATAGAGAATTACCGCAACTTCGGTATCATGGCGCATATTGATGCCGGCAAGACCACGACGACCGAGCGCATCCTCTATTACACCGGCAAGAGCCACAAGATCGGCGAAGTGCACGAAGGTGCCGCGACGATGGACTGGATGGAGCAGGAGCAGGAGCGTGGCATCACGATCACCTCGGCTGCCACGACCGCCTTCTGGGCCGGCAAGCGCCTGAACATCATCGACACTCCCGGCCACGTCGACTTCACCATCGAGGTCGAGCGTTCGCTGCGCGTGCTCGACGGCGCCGTCTGCGTGCTCGACTCCAACCAGGGCGTTGAGCCCCAGACCGAGACCGTCTGGCGCCAGGGCGACAAGTACAAGGTTCCGCGCATCGTCTTCGCCAACAAGATGGACAAGACCGGCGCCGACTTCTTCAAGTGCCTGTCGGACATCGTCGACCGCCTCGGCGCCAAGCCGATCGCGATCCAGCTGCCGATCGGTGCCGAGAACAACTTCAAGGGTCTCGTCGACCTCGTGAAGATGCAGGGCATCATCTGGAACGATGAATCGCTCGGCGCGAAGTTCGACTATGTCGACATCCCGGAAGATCTGGTCGAGCAGGCCAAGGAATATCGCGAGAAGATGGTGGAAGCCGCCGTCGAGCTCGACGACGACGCCATGGCCGCCTATCTCGACGGCAAGGAGCCGGACGAAGAGACCCTGAAGCGCCTGATCCGCAAGGCGGTGCTGACCGGTGCGTTCTATCCCGTGCTGTGCGGTTCGGCCTTCAAGAACAAGGGCGTGCAGCCGCTGCTCGACGCCGTCGTCGACTATCTGCCGTCGCCGATCGACGTGCCCGCGATCAAGGGCACCGACGATCGTGGCGAAGAGGTCGTGCGCAAGGCGGACGACAAGGAGCCGCTGGCTCTGCTCGCGTTCAAGATCATGGACGACCCGTTCGTCGGCACCATCACCTTCTGCCGCATCTACTCTGGCGTTCTCCAGAGTGGCACCGGCGTCGTGAACTCGACCCGCGAGAAGAAGGAGCGTATCGGGCGCATGCTGCTGATGCATGCGAACAACCGCGAGGACATCAAGGAAGCCTATGCCGGCGACATCGTCGCGCTGGCCGGCCTGAAGGAAGCGCGCACCGGTGACACGCTGTGCGATCCCGACAAGCAGGTGATCCTGGAGAAGATGGAATTCCCCGAGCCGGTCATCGAGATCGCGATCGAGCCGAAGTCCAAGGCCGACCAGGAGAAGCTGGGCGTGGCGCTGGCCAAGCTCGCCGCGGAGGATCCGTCCTTCCGCGTGTCGACCGACCAGGAGTCCGGCCAGACCATCCTCAAGGGCATGGGCGAACTCCATCTCGACATCAAGGTCGACATCCTCAAGCGTACCTACAAGGTCGACGCCAACATCGGCGCGCCGCAGGTTGCGTTCCGTGAGCGCGTCACCAAGAAGGCCGAGGTCAAGTACACCCACAAGAAGCAGACCGGTGGTACCGGTCAGTTCGCGGAAGTGTCGATCGTGGTCGAGCCGAACGAGCCCGGCAAGGGTTACGAGTTCGAGTCCAAGATCGTCGGTGGTGCGGTTCCGAAGGAATACATCCCCGGCGTCGAAAAGGGCCTCAACAGCGTGATGAGCTCTGGCGTGGTTGCGGGCTTCCCCGTGGTCGACGTCAAGGTTCAGCTCGTCGACGGCAAGTATCATGACGTCGACTCGTCGGCGCTCGCCTTCGAAATCGCATCGCGCGCGGCGTTCCGCGAAGCGCTGCAGAAGGGCAAGTCCGTCCTGCTCGAGCCGATCATGAAGGTCGAGGTCGTGACCCCGGAAGACTACACCGGTTCGGTCATCGGCGACCTGAACTCGCGGCGCGGTCAGATCCAGGGTCAGGACATGCGCGGCAACGCCAACGTCATCAACGCGATGGTGCCGCTCATGAACATGTTTGGTTACGTGAATAACCTGCGCTCGATGAGCCAGGGTCGCGCGACCTTCACCATGCAGTTCGACCACTACGCAGAAGCGCCGGCCAACGTGTCGGCAGAAGTCCAGAAGAAGTTTGCCTGATTGTCGTCGGTTGAAAACTGACGATTGAACGGAGAGTCAAATGGCCAAAGCAAAGTTTGAACGTACCAAGCCGCACTGCAACATCGGCACCATCGGTCACGTCGACCATGGCAAGACGTCGCTGACCGCGGCGATCACCAAGATCCTCGCCGAAGCCGGCGGTGCGACGTTCACCGCGTACGACCAGATCGACAAGGCGCCGGAAGAGAAGGCGCGCGGCATCACCATCTCGACCGCGCACGTCGAGTACGAGACGCCGAACCGCCACTACGCCCACGTCGACTGCCCTGGCCACGCCGACTACGTCAAGAACATGATCACCGGCGCCGCCCAGATGGACGGTGCGATCCTGGTCGTGTCGGCCGCTGACGGCCCGATGCCGCAGACCCGCGAGCACATCCTGCTCGCCCGCCAGGTCGGCGTGCCCGCGCTCGTCGTGTTCCTCAACAAGTGCGACATGGTCGACGATCCGGAGCTGCTCGAGCTCGTCGAGCTCGAAGTTCGCGAGCTGCTCTCGAAGTATGACTTCCCGGGCGACAAGATCCCGATCATCAAGGGTTCGGCGCTCGCCGCCCTCGAAGATTCCGACAAGAAGCTCGGCCACGACGCCATCCTCGAGCTGATGAAGAACGTCGACGAGTACATCCCGCAGCCGGAGCGTCCGATCGACCAGCCGTTCCTGATGCCGGTTGAAGACGTGTTCTCGATCTCGGGCCGCGGCACCGTCGTGACCGGCCGTGTCGAGCGCGGCATCGTCAAGGTCGGCGAGGAAATCGAGATCGTCGGTCTGCGCGCCACCCAGAAGACGACCGTCACCGGCGTCGAAATGTTCCGCAAGCTGCTCGATCAGGGCCAGGCCGGCGACAACATCGGTGCGCTGCTCCGCGGCACCAAGCGTGAAGACGTCGAGCGCGGCCAGGTGCTGTGCAAGCCGGGTTCGGTCAAGCCGCACACCAAGTTCAAGGCTGAGGCTTACATCCTCACCAAGGAAGAGGGCGGTCGCCACACCCCGTTCTTCACCAACTACCGTCCGCAGTTCTACTTCCGCACCACCGACGTGACCGGTGTCGTGCACCTGCCGGAAGGCACCGAGATGGTGATGCCGGGCGACAACATCGCGATGGAAGTGCACCTGATTGTGCCGATCGCGATGGAAGAGAAGCTCCGCTTCGCGATCCGCGAAGGTGGCCGCACCGTCGGCGCCGGCGTCGTCGCCTCGATCATCGAGTAATTACGAGAATAGGGACGGCGAGTAGCGAATGGTGACATTCGCTATTCGCTATTCGCCACCCACTGAAGAGAGACCACGGCAATGAACGGCCAAAACATTCGTATCCGTCTCAAGGCGTTCGACCATCGTATCCTCGATACGTCGACCCGCGAGATCGTGAACACGGCGAAGCGCACCGGCGCGCAGGTCCGCGGACCCATTCCGCTGCCTACCCGCATCGAGAAGTTCACCGTCAACCGTTCGCCCCACGTCGACAAGAAGAGCCGCGAGCAGTTCGAGATGCGCACTCACAAGCGCCTGCTCGACATCGTCGATCCGACCCCGCAGACCGTCGATGCTTTGATGAAGCTCGACCTGGCCGCCGGTGTCGACGTCGAGATCAAGCTCTAAGATTTTGGATCCCGTTCGCGTAAGCGGACAGAAAGAACAGGAAGCAAGCCGATGCGCTCCGGAGTGATCGCACAAAAGGTCGGGATGACGCGGGTCTTCACGGAGGCCGGCGAACATATACCCGTGACCGTGCTGAAGCTCGGCAATTGCCAGGTCGTAGGCCACCGCACCGAAGAGAAGAACGGTTACGTCGCGCTCCAGCTCGGTTCTGGTGCCCGCAAGACCGTTTACATGCCCAAGGCTGAGCGCGGCCAGTTCGCGGTCGCCAAGGTCGAGCCGAAGCGCCGGGTCGAGGAATTCCGCGTCACCGCGGATGCCATGATCCCCGTCGGCGCCGAGATCCAGGCCGACCACTTCGTCGTCGGCCAGTTCGTCGACGTCACCGGCACCTCGGTCGGTAAGGGCTTCGCCGGCGGCATGAAGCGCTGGAACTTCGGCGGTCTGCGCGCCACGCACGGTGTGTCGATCTCGCACCGTTCGATCGGTTCGACCGGTGGTCGTCAGGACCCCGGCAAGACCTGGAAGAACAAGAAGATGCCCGGCCACATGGGTGTCGATCGCATCACCACGCTCAATCTGCGCGTCGTTCAGCTGGACGTCGAGCGCGGCCTGATCCTCGTCGAAGGCGCCGTTCCCGGCTCCAAGGGCGGCTGGATCCGCGTGCGTGACGCCGTCAAGAAGCCGCTGCCGAAGGAAGCTCCGAAGCCCGGCAAGTTCAAGGTTGCTGGCGACGAAGCCGCTCCGGCTGCGCAGGAGGCGTGAGATGGAATTGAAGGTCACCACCCTCGAAGGTAAGGAAGCCGGCTCCGTCCAGCTCTCCGACGCCATTTTCGGTCTCGAGCCGCGCCAGGATATCATTGCACGTTGCGTGCAGTGGCAGCTCAACAAGCGTCAGGCCGGCACCCACAAGGCCAAGGGCCGCGCCGAGATCTGGCGCACCGGCAAGAAGATGTACAAGCAGAAGGGCACCGGCGGTGCTCGTCACGGCTCGGCCCGCGTGCCGCAGTTCCGTGGCGGTGGCCGTGCCTTCGGCCCGGTGGTGCGTTCGCATGCCACCGATCTGCCGAAGAAGGTCCGCGCGCTCGCTCTCAAGCACGCTCTCTCGGCCAAGGCCAAGGACGGCGATCTGCTCGTGATCGACAAGGCGGCTCTGGAAGCCGCCAAGACCAAGGCGCTGCTCGGCCATTTCTCGGGTCTGGGCTTGACCAACGCGCTGATCATCGACGGCGCCGAGCTCAACAACGGCTTTGCCGCCGCGGCCCGCAACATCCCGAACATGGACGTGCTGCCGATCCAGGGCATCAACGTCTATGACATCCTGCGCCGTCAGAAGCTCGTTCTGACCAAGGCCGCCATCGATGCGCTGGAGGCGCGCTTCAAATGAGCAAGAACATCGAGCCTCGCCACTACGACGTGATCCTGTCGCCGGTCGTGACCGAAAAGGCCACGATCGCCTCGGAGCACAACAAGGTGCTGTTCAAGGTGGCCGCGAAGGCGACCAAGCCGCAGATCAAGGAAGCGATCGAGAAGCTGTTCGACGTCAAGGTCAAGAGCGTCAACACGCTGGTCCGCAAGGGCAAGACCAAGGTCTTCCGCGGCAATCTCGGTTCGCAGTCGAACTCCAAGCGCGCGATCGTGACTCTCGAAGAGGGTCACCGGATCGACGTGACCACCGGTCTGTAAGGTCGTACGACGATGGCACTGAAGACATTCAACCCCACGACGCCGGGCCAGCGCCAGCTGGTCATGGTCGATCGTTCGGCCCTGTACAAGGGCAAGCCGGTCAAGGCGCTCACCGAAGGCAAGAAGTCCTCGGGCGGCCGCAACAACACCGGTCGCATCACCGTGCGTTTCCGCGGCGGCGGTCACAAGCAGACCCTGCGCACCGTGGACTTCAAGCGCGAGAAGATCGACGTCCCCGCGACCGTCGAGCGTCTCGAGTATGATCCGAACCGCACCGGCTTCATCGCCCTGATCAAGTATCAGGACGGTGAGCAGGCCTACATCCTGGCGCCGCAGCGCCTGGCGGTGGGTGACACCATCATTGCCGGCAACTACGTCGACGTGAAGCCGGGCAACGTCATGCCGCTCGGCAACATGCCGGTCGGCACGATCATCCACAACATCGAGGTCAAGATCGGGAAGGGCGGCCAGCTTGCCCGTTCCGCCGGCACCTACGCCCAGCTCGTCGGCCGCGACCAGGACTACGTCATCATCCGCCTGAACTCGGGCGAGCAGCGCCTGGTGCACGGCCGTTGCCGTGGCACGATCGGCGCGGTGTCGAACCCGGATCACATGAACACCTCGATCGGCAAGGCCGGTCGCAAACGTTGGATGGGCCGTCGCCCGCACAACCGCGGTGTCGCGATGAACCCGATCGACCATCCGCACGGCGGTGGTGAAGGTCGTACCTCGGGCGGCCGTCACCCGGTCACCCCGTGGGGCAAGCCGACCAAGGGCAAGAAGACCCGCACCAACAAGTCGACAAACAAATTCATTCTCCTAAGCCGCCACAAGCGGAAGAAGTAAGGAACGACGGACATGGTTCGTTCAGTCTGGAAAGGCCCGTTCGTCGAGGGTTCTCTGCTCAAGAAGGCAGATGCCGCGCGCGCGTCCGGCCGTCACGACGTCATCAAGATCTGGAGCCGTCGCTCGACGATCCTGCCGCAATTCGTCGGCCTGACCTTCGGCGTGTACAACGGTCAGAAGCACGTGCCGGTGGCCGTCAACGAGGAAATGGTGGGTCACAAGTTCGGTGAGTTCTCGCCGACCCGGACCTTCCATGGCCACTCCGGCGACAAGAAAGCCAAGAAGGCTTGAGGATTAAACGATGAGCAAACCCAAGCGCGAACGGAGCCTCGCCGAGAACGAGGCCAAGGCGGTCGCCCGCATGCTGCGGGTGAGCCCGCAGAAGCTCAACCTGGTCGCCCAGCTCATTCGCGGCCGGAAGGCTGCTGCTGCGCTCGCCGACCTGCAGTTTTCGCGCAAGCGGATCGCGGTCGACGTGAAGAAGTGCCTGGAATCGGCTATCGCCAACGCCGAGAACAATCACGACCTCGACGTGGACGATCTCGTCGTGGCGCAGGCCTTCGTCGGCAACGGCCTCGTGATGAAGCGCTTCGCCGCTCGCGGCCGCGGCCGCTCGGGCCGTGTCTACAAACCATTTTCGCAGCTGACGATCATCGTTCGTCAGGTCGAAGCTGAAGCCGCCGCTTAAGGGCGCAGGAGAACACGATGGGTCAAAAGATCAATCCGATCGGTCTGCGCCTCGGCATCAACCGTACCTGGGATTCCCGCTGGTTCGCCGGCAAGCAGGAATACGGCAAGCTGCTGCACGAGGACGTCAAGATCCGCGAGATCCTGCACAAGGAGCTCAAGCAGGCCGCCGTCGCCCGCATCGTGATCGAGCGTCCGCACAAGAAGTGCCGCGTCACCATCCACTCGGCTCGTCCGGGCGTTGTGATCGGCAAGAAGGGCGCCGACATCGACAAGCTTCGCAAGAAGGTCGCGGACATCACCTCGTCCGACGTCGTCATCAACATCGTCGAAATCCGCAAGCCGGAGCTCGATGCGACGCTGGTGGCCGAATCGATCGCGCAGCAGCTCGAGCGCCGCGTGGCGTTCCGCCGTGCCATGAAGCGCGCCGTGCAGTCGGCGATGCGTCTCGGCGCGGAAGGCATCCGCATCAACTGCTCGGGTCGTCTGGGCGGCGCGGAAATCGCGCGCATGGAGTGGTATCGCGAAGGTCGCGTGCCGCTGCACACGCTGCGCGCCGACATCGACTACGGCGTTGCGACCGCGTTCACGACCTTCGGCACCTGCGGCGTCAAGGTCTGGATCTTCAAGGGCGAGATCCTCGAGCACGATCCGATGGCCCAGGACAAGAGAATGGCCGAAGGCGAGACCAGCGGCGGTGGTGATCGCGGTGGCCGTGGGCGCCGTGACAACGCTGCGGCCTGATCCGCACTGAGAAGTTGAGGGCTTAAAGCCATGATGCAACCTAAGAAAACGAAGTTCCGGAAGGCGCATAAGGGCCGTATCCACGGCGTTGCGTCGTCGGGCGCGACGTTGGCGTTCGGCCAGTTCGGCCTGAAGGCGACCGAGCCGGAGCGCGTCACCGCGCGCCAGATCGAAGCCGCTCGCCGCGCGCTGACCCGCCACATGAAGCGCGCCGGCCGCGTCTGGATCCGCGTGTTCCCCGACGTTCCGGTGTCGAAGAAGCCGGCCGAAGTCCGCATGGGCTCCGGCAAGGGTTCGCCGGAATTGTGGGTCGCCCGCGTCAAGCCGGGCCGGGTGCTGTTCGAGATCGACGGCGTCAACACCCAGACGGCGCGTGAGGCGCTGACCCTGGCGGCCGCCAAGCTGCCGATCAAGACGCGCTTCGTCGAGCGCATTGCGGAGTAATGGCCATGGCCCAGATGAAGATCGAAGACATCCGCGCGATGAGCCCCGACCAGCAGGATGACGCCATCCTGAACCTGAAGAAGGAGCGCTTCAACCTGCGCTTCCAGCGCGCCACCGGGCAGCTCGAGAACACCTCGCGCCTGCGCGAGGCCCGCCGTGACATCGCCCGGATCAAGACCGTCGCCGCGCAGACGCGCGCCAAGAAGAAGTAAGAGGCTTACGAAGATGCCGAAACGTACTTTGCAGGGCGTGGTCGTCAGCGACAAGCAGGCCAAGACCATCGTGGTGCGCGTCGACCGCCGCTTCACGCACCCGATCTACAAGAAGACGATCCGCCGTTCGAAGAACTACCACGCGCACGACGAGAGCAACCAGTTCAAGCCGGGCGACATGGTGTGGATCGAGGAATCGAAGCCGATTTCGAAGTTGAAGCGCTGGGTCGTGATCCGGGGCGAACACAAGAAAAGCGCCTGATCTGTTGGCTTTAGCCGACTGACTTCAGGGAAATGTTGAGCGCCGGCTGGGCTGGCGCAAAGAGAAAGAGGACGAGGTGCATCAATGATTCAGATGCAGACCAACCTCGACGTGGCCGACAATTCTGGCGCACGCCGTGTCATGTGTATCAAGGTGCTCGGGGGCTCCAAGCGCCGCTACGCCACGATCGGCGACATCATCGTCGTCTCGATCAAGGAAGCAATTCCGCGTGGCAAGGTGAAGAAGGGCGACGTGATGAAGGCCGTCGTGGTGCGCGTCCGCAAGGACATCCGCCGCGCCGACGGTTCGGTCATCCGCTTCGACCGCAACGCCGCCGTTCTGATCAACAATCAGTCCGAGCCGGTCGGCACCCGTATCTTCGGGCCCGTGCCGCGCGAGCTGCGTGCCAAGAACCACATGAAGATCATCTCGCTCGCGCCGGAGGTGCTGTGATGGCTGCGAAGATCCGCAAGGGCGACAAGGTCGTCGTGCTGACCGGTCGCGACAAGGGCCGCACCGGCGAAGTGTTCGAAGTGCGTCCCGACGCCGGCACGGCGCTCGTGCGCGGCATCAACATGGTCAAGCGTCACCAGAAGCAGACGCAGGCCCAGGAGGGCGGCATCATCTCGAAGGAGTCGCCGATCCAACTGTCCAACATCGCGTATGTCGGCAAGGACGGAAAGCCGACCCGCGTCGGATTCAAGATTCTGGCGGACGGCAAGAAGGTCCGCATCGCCAAGAGTTCGGGAGCTGAGATCGATGGCTGAGGCCGCTTACACCCCGCGCCTGCGCGCGGAATATGACGCGAAGATCCGCACGGCCATGACCGAGAAGTTCGGTTATGAGAACGTGATGCAGGTTCCTCGCCTGGACAAGGTCGTGCTGAACATGGGCGTTGGCGACAGCGTCAACGACCGCAAGAAGGCCGAGAACGCCGCTGCCGAGCTGACCCAGATCGCCGGCCAGAAGGCGATCGTGACCTACTCGCGTATCGCGATCGCGACCTTCAAGCTGCGTGAGAACCAGCCGATCGGCTGCAAGGTCACGCTGCGCAAGGCCCGCATGTACGAGTTCATCGATCGCCTGGTGACGGTCGCGCTGCCGCGCGTCCGCGACTTCCGCGGCCTGAACCCGAAGAGCTTTGACGGCCGCGGCAACTACTCGCTCGGCATCAAGGAGCACATCATTTTCCCTGAGATCGACTTCGACAAGGTCACGGAAGCCCGCGGTATGGACATCACCGTCTGCACCACGGCCAAGACCGACGAAGAGGCGAGGGCCTTGTTGACCGCTTTCAATTTCCCGTTCCGGCAGTGAGACGCTGACCTAAAGCCTCTCAAACGCGGATACCCAGGAGCCAAGCATGGCAAAGAAGAGTTCAGTCGAGAAGAACAACCGGCGCAAGCGGATGGTGAAGAACGCCGCCGCCAAGCGCGAGCGGTTGAAGGCGATCATCGCCGACAAGAAGCTGCCGATGGAAGAGCGTTTCGCGGCAACGTTGAAGCTGGCTGAAATGCCGCGCAACTCGTCGGCGACCCGCATCCGTCTGCGTTGCGAGCTGTCGGGCCGCCCGCGCTCGAACTATCGCAAGAACAAGCTGTCCCGTATCGCGCTGCGCGAACTTGGCTCCAAGGGCATGGTCCCGGGCCTCGTGAAGTCGAGCTGGTAAGGAGGGTCGTTTAGATGTCTACGCACGATCCAATCAGCGATCTGATCACCCGTATCCGTAACGCGCAGATGCGCTCCAAGACCAAGGTCTCCACGCCTGGCTCGAAGATGCGCGAGAACGTGCTCGAGGTCCTCAAGACCGAAGGCTACATCCGCGGTTACGCCACGCTCGAGCATTCCTCGGGCCGCAGTGAGATCGAGATCGAGCTGAAATATTTCGACGGCGAGCCCGTCATCCGCGAGATCGAACGTGTTTCCAAGCCCGGGCGCCGTGTCTACGCCTCGGTAAAGAACCTGCCGCGGGTCAACAACGGGCTCGGCATTTCGGTGTTGTCGACGCCGAAGGGGATCATGGCCGACCACAGCGCGCGCGACGCGAATGTGGGCGGTGAAGTCCTCTTCACGGTGTTCTGAGAAGGATTTTTGATCCATGTCACGTGTTGGCAAAAGGCCTGTGGCGGTTCCGTCGGGTGTGACCGCGACCGTCGATGGGCAGACCGTCAAGATGAAGGGTCCCAAGGGCCAGCTTCAGTTCGTCGTCCATGACGACGTCGAGGTGAAGCTCGAGGGCGGCCAGATCAAGGTCGCGCCGCGCGCCGAGACCAATCGGGCTCGCGCGCTCTATGGTACTGCTCGCGCCCAGGTCGCGAATCTGGTCGAAGGCGTCACCAAGGGCTTCGAGAAGAAGCTCGAGATCACCGGCGTCGGCTACCGCGCCGCGATGCAGGGCAAGAACCTGCAGCTCGCGCTCGGCTACAGCCACGACGTGGTCTACGCGATCCCGGAAGGGATCACGATCACCGTGCCGAAGCCGACCGAGATCACGGTGGCGGGCAGCGACATCCAGCGCGTCGGCCAGGTCGCCGCTGAGATCCGCAGCTATCGCCCGCCGGAGCCCTACAAGGGCAAGGGCGTGAAGTATGTTGGCGAATTCATCTTCCGCAAGGAAGGCAAGAAGAAGTAACGGAGCCGGTCATGTCCAAAGCCAAGGTTACGAATGCCCGGCGCAAGCGGAGTGTGCGGCTGAAGCTGCGCCGCTCCGGTGGTGGTCGTCCGCGTCTGTCGGTGTTCCGCTCGTCCAAGCACATCTACGCCCAGGTCATCGACGACCTGAAGGGCGAGACGCTGGCCTCTGCCTCCTCGCTCGAGAAGTCGATGCGCGACGGCGGCAAGACCGGCGCCGACATCGATGCGGCGAAGGCGGTCGGCAAGCTGCTGGCCGAGCGCGCCGCCGAGAAGGGCGTCAAGGAAGTCGTGTTCGATCGCGGCAGCTACCTCTATCACGGGCGCGTCAAGGCTCTCGCCGACGCAGCGCGTGAGAGCGGGCTGAGCTTCTAACGGAATTTGAGGATTGAGGCGCAAGCCTCTGAAGGATTGGAAAAATGGCAGAACGCGAACAACGTGGTGGACGCGATCAACGCGGCGGCGGCGGACGTGAACGCAGGGAGCGCGAGGAGCGCGACAGCGAGTTCGTCGACAAGCTCGTCCACATCAACCGCGTGGCCAAGGTCGTCAAGGGCGGCAAGCGCTTCGGTTTCGCAGCGCTGGTCGTGATCGGTGACCAGAAGGGCCGCGCCGGCTTCGGTCACGGCAAGGCTCGCGAAGTCCCCGAGGCGATCCGCAAGGCCACCGAGTCCGCCAAGCGCAACCTGACCCGCGTCTCGCTGCGCGAGGGCCGCACGCTCCATCACGACATCGCCGGCCGTCACGGCGCGGGCCGTGTCTACCTGCGTGCAGCTCCCGCCGGTACCGGCATCATCGCCGGCGGCCCGATGCGCGCCGTGTTCGAGACGCTCGGCGTCCAGGACGTGGTCGCCAAGTCGATCGGCTCGTCGAACCCCTACAACATGGTTCGCGCAACCTTCGACGCGCTGAAGCATCAGGATTCGCCGCGTTCGGTCGCAGCCCGCCGCAACATCAAGGTGTCCACTCTGCAGTCGCGCCGTATCGGCGGTGATGCCGAGGCGGCTGCCGACTAACGGAAGCTTTCGGAGTAGACTCCCATGGCCAAGGCCGCAAAGACGATCAAGCTCGAGCAGATCGGCAGCGCAATCCGCCGCCATCATTCGCAGCGCTCGACGCTGATCGGGCTCAAGCTCAACAAGATCGGTCGCGTCAGCGAACTGCAGGACACCCCTGCGGTCCGCGGCATGATCCTGAAGGTTCACCATCTCGTCCGCATCGTCGACGAGAAGTAAGAAGCGGCGTGCGATCCCGAACCCGGGCTATCGGTTTTCGGTGAAGATCGTGCGCAAGACACAAGGAGAAGGGCGATGAAGCTCAGCGATATCGCCGACAACGCCGGCTCGCGCAAAAAGCGTATGCGCGTCGGCCGCGGCATCGGTTCGGGCAAGGGCAAGCAGTCCGGCCGCGGCGGCAAGGGCCAGACCGCACGTTCGGGCGTGCGCATCAAGGGCTTCGAAGGCGGTCAGATGCCGATGCATCGCCGTCTGCCCAAGCGCGGCTTCAACAACATCTTCCGGGTCGAGTTCGCCGAGATCAATCTCGACCGGCTCCAGGAAGCGGTCGATGCCAAGAAGATCGACGCCGGCAGCGTCGTGAACGTCGAGGCCCTGGTGAAGGGCGGCGTGCTGCGCCGCGCCAAGGCCGGCGTGCGGCTGCTCGGCCGCGGCGAGCTCAAGTCCAAGCTCAACATCGAAGTGCACGGCGCCACCAAGACCGCAATCGCCGCGGTCGAGAAGGCCGGCGGTTCGGTGAAGATCCTCGCCCCTGCCAAGGAAGAAGGCGAGGCGGCGTAACAACTGCGTCATCGGCCCGCGGCTCGCGGGCCTTTACGCATGCGGGACGTGGACTTATCGAAGCCGAGCCCCAGATAATGTCCGGCGTCCGCTATATAGTAGCCCGGCCGCGGGCATGACGGCGCAATAGGCGGCGGGAGAAAGTCCAAGATGGCCTCTGCAGCGGAACAACTGGCAGCCAATCTCAATTTCGGTGCGTTTGCCAAGGCTGACGAACTGAAGAAGCGCATCTGGTTCACCCTGGGTGCGCTGCTCGTTTATCGGCTCGGGACCTACATCCCGCTGCCCGGCATCGATCCCAATATCTGGGAGCAGGTGTTCCGCTCGCAGGCGGGCGGCATCCTCGGCATGTTCAACATGTTCGCCGGCGGCGGCATCCACCGCATGGCGATCTTCGCGCTGAACATCATGCCGTACATCTCGGCCTCGATCATCATCCAGCTCCTCACCACCGTCTCGCCGCAACTCGAGGCGCTGAAGAAGGAAGGCGAGTCCGGCCGCAAGCTGCTGAACCAGTACACCCGCTATCTCACGGTGATCCTGGCCGCGTTCCAGTCCTACGGCATCGCCGTGGGCCTCGAGGGTGCCGGCAACGTCGTCAGCGATCCCGGCATGTTCTTCCGCCTGTCGACCGCGATCACGCTGACGGGCGGCACCATGTTCCTGATGTGGCTGGGCGAGCAGATCACCTCGCGCGGCATCGGCAACGGTATCTCGCTGATCATCCTCGCCGGCATCGTCGCCGAGCTGCCCGCTGCGCTCGCCAACATGCTCGAGCTCGGCCGTCAGGGCGCGATGTCGACCGGACTGATCCTGGTCGTGATCGTCATGGCGGTCGCCGTGATCGCCTTCATCGTGTTCATGGAGCGCGCCCAGCGCCGCCTCCTGATCCAGTATCCGAAACGCCAGGTCGGCAACAAGATGTTCGAGGGCCAGTCCTCGCATCTGCCGCTCAAGCTCAACACCTCCGGCGTGATCCCGCCGATCTTCGCGTCCTCGCTGCTGCTGCTGCCGACCACGGTGGCGAACTTCAACGCGGGCAGTGGACCGGAGTGGTTCCAGTGGATCACCACCCAGCTCGGCCACGGCCGTCCGCTGTTCCTGATCATGTATCTGGCGCTGATCGTGTTCTTCGCCTTCTTCTACACCGCGATCGTGTTCAACCCGACCGAGACCGCGGACAATCTGAAGAAGCACGGCGGCTTCATTCCGGGCATCCGCCCGGGCGAGCGCACCGCGGAATACATCGACTACGTGCTCTCGCGCATCACCGTGCTGGGTGCGATTTATCTCGCCATCGTCTGCTTGATCCCGGAGATCCTGATCTCCTACGCCTCGGTGCCGTTCTACTTCGGCGGTACCTCGCTGCTGATCGTCGTCAGCGTCACCATGGATACGGTGGCTCAGGTGCAGGGCTATCTGCTGGCGCACCAGTATGAAGGCCTGATCCGCAAGTCGAAGCTGCGCGGCCGCCGCCGCTAGAGCTGCGGCGTCATAAGGCGGCGCGTTTCACGCCGCCGATTCGTCGCGCGAACAACGCGCGGCGCCTCGCGAAGGCGATCAATCAGCCGCTCGATCGCATCGGCAGAGCTGCTTTCACTGCAGCGCAATCACTGATTTCAAAGCCCTTCTTGGCGTCCACCCATCTGCTCCCCTATGATATGGGTAGCGGTGCAACGCCGATTATGGTTTGCACTGTTCTTGGACTTGGACTTGAACTTGGACTTCAAACACAGGTGCGCGACGTATCGCTCACCAATCCGGGGGGCGTACGCCGATGAGAATTATACTTCTGGGACCGCCGGGGTCGGGCAAGGGGACGCAGGCGCAGCTCCTGGTGCAGCGCCATGGCATCGTCCAGCTCTCGACCGGCGAGATGTTGCGCGCGGCCGTGGCGGCGGGGACGCCGGTCGGACTCAAGGCCAAGGAAATCATGGCCAGCGGCGCGCTGGTGCCTGACGAGGTGGTGGTCGGAATCATCTCCGACCGGATCGACCAGCCGGACGCCCAGAACGGTTTCATCCTCGACGGCTTCCCGCGCACCGTGCCGCAGGCCGAAGCGCTGGACGAGCTGCTGAAGGACAAGCGCCTCAAGCTCGACGCCGTGATCGAGCTCCGCGTCAACGAGAGTGCGCTCCTGAGCCGTGTCGAGACCCGCGTCGCCCAGATGCGGGAGCGCGGGGAGGAGATTCGTCCCGATGACACCCCGGAGGTCCTGACCAAGCGGTTAGCCAACTACCGCAGCCAGACGGAACCGCTGATTCACTACTATTCCGAGCGGCGGAAGCTTTCGACCATCGACGGTATGATGGCCATCGACGAGGTCACCCGCGCCATCGACCGCCAGCTCCAGGCGCTGGGGGCGGGCGAGGTCAAGATCCAGACCAAGGGGACGACCAAGAGCGCGGCCAAGAAAGCCCCAGCGAAGAAGGCCAAAGCGGCGAAGAAATCGGCCGAAAAGCCCGCGAAAGCCGCCAAAAAGGCCGCCAAATCGGCTAAAAGCGCCAAAAAGGCGGCCAAGAAGGCCGTGAAGGCTCCCAAGAGGGGGACCAAGAAGACCGTCAAGAAAGCGGCGAAGAAGGCTGCCAAAAAGATCGCCAAGAAGGCGGTCAAAAAGGGTGCCAAAAAGGCTGCAAAAAAGGTCACGAAAAAGCGAGCCAAACGCTAGCAGCGGTTGACGAAAGCCCCCGGAATCCCCTAATAAGCCCCGCATCCAAGTCGGATAGTTTCAGACGATGCCGGGCCCCAGGAAGACCGGGGGTGGGCGTCGTGTTCGCGTTTGTGAACACCTGCCCGAGAACACAAGCACTTAAAGCCCGGTCCTGACGAGGATCGGCAACAGGAGAGAAGGCCGTGGCCCGTATTGCCGGCGTGAACATTCCCACCAACAAGCGCGTGCTGATCGCGCTCCAGTACATCCATGGCATCGGTCAGAAGATCGCTGGTGAGATCCTGGAAAAGGTGAAGATCCCCGTGGATCGTCGCGTCAATCAGCTCAGCGATGCCGAAGTGCTGCAGATCCGCGAAGTGATCGACCGCGACTATCTCGTCGAGGGCGACCTGCGTCGCGAGGTCGGCATCAACATCAAGCGTCTGATGGACCTCGGCTGCTATCGCGGCCTGCGTCATCGTCGCGGTCTGCCGGTGCGCGGCCAGCGTACCCACACCAATGCGCGCACGCGCAAGGGTCCGGCAAAGGCCATCGCCGGCAAGAAGAAGTAAACTGGCGAATCGGGAGTGGCGAATGGCGAGTAGGGGGTCTCCCTATTCGCCATTCGCTACTCGCTATTCGCTTCCATAGGTGTAGCCGCTGGCATTACGGCGGCGTTTGAGATCTTCAGGAAAGGGACTCAATGGGCAAGGAAGCCACCCGCGTTCGCCGTCGCGAGCGCAAGAACATCGCCTCCGGCGTTGCGCACGTGAACTCGTCGTTCAACAACACGACCATCACCATCACCGACGCGCAGGGCAACACGATTGCCTGGTCCTCCGCCGGCACGATGGGCTTCAAGGGCTCGCGCAAGTCGACCCCGTACGCGGCGCAGGTTGCCGCCGAGGACGTGTCGAAGAAGGCGCAGGAGCACGGCATGCGCACGCTGGAAGTCGAAGTGGCCGGTCCCGGCTCGGGCCGCGAATCGGCGCTCCGCGCACTTCAGGCCGCCGGCTTCACCGTTACCTCGATCCGCGACGTGACCACGATTCCGCACAACGGTTGCCGTCCCCGCAAGCGTCGGCGCGTTTGATACCGAGTTGCGGGCGCATCGACGCCCGCAATGACTTTTGCAAGAAGCCGCAGGTGCGACCTGCGGCCTTTCTCCAACGCCAGTGTCTGCAATGGCAGTTCGACTGGCCTGTATGGGTGAAACAGTGACGATCCAGAAAAATTGGCAAGAACTGATTCGGCCGAACAAGCTCCAGGTCACGCCCGGCAGCGATTCTTCGCGTTTCGCGACCATCGTCGCCGAGCCGCTCGAGCGCGGCTTCGGCCAGACCCTCGGCAACGCGCTGCGCCGCATCCTGCTCTCCTCGCTCCAGGGCGCGGCGGTGCAGTCGGTGCACATCGACGGCGTGCTGCACGAGTTCTCCTCGATCGCGGGCGTCCGTGAGGACGTCACCGACATCGTGCTCAACATCAAGGACATCTCGATCAAGATGCAGGGCGAAGGCCCCAAGCGCATGGTCGTGAAGAAGCAGGGCCCCGGCGTCGTCACCGCCGGTGACATCCAGACCGTCGGCGACGTCGTCGTGCTGAACCCGGACCTGCAGATCTGCACCCTCGACGAGGGCGCCGAGATCCGCATGGAGTTCACGGTCTCGACCGGCAAGGGCTATGTGCCCGCCGAGCGCAACCGTCCCGAGGACGCGCCGATCGGCCTGATCCCGGTCGACAGCCTGTACTCACCGGTCCGCAAGGTCTCCTACAAGGTCGAGAACACCCGCGAGGGCCAGATCCTCGACTACGACAAGCTGACCATGACGATCGAGACCAACGGCGCGATCTCGCCGGATGACTCGGTGGCTTACGCCGCCCGCATCCTGCAGGACCAGCTCAACGTGTTCGTCAACTTCGAAGAGCCGCGCAAGGAAGTGGCCCAGGAAATCATCCCGGACCTCGCCTTCAACCCGGCCTTCCTCAAGAAGGTGGACGAGCTCGAGCTGTCGGTGCGTTCGGCCAACTGCCTGAAGAACGACAATATCGTCTACATCGGCGACCTCGTGCAGAAGAGCGAAGCGGAGATGCTCCGCACCCCGAACTTCGGCCGCAAGTCGCTGAACGAGATCAAGGAAGTGCTGGCCCAGATGGGTCTGCATCTCGGCATGGAAGTGCCGGGCTGGCCGCCGGAGAACATCGACGAGCTCGCCAAGCGCTTCGAGGATCACTACTGAGCGAATGGCGAGTAGGGAGTGGCGAATAGGGCAAGAACCGTTCGCTACTCACCAATCGCCACTCGCGACCTAGGGCGAACGCAGGAAGCCCACCTGAAAACCAGTCGCTGAACCACCGCGACAGAATCGAAAAAGGACTACTCACATGCGTCACGGCAAGGTTCATCGGAAGCTCAACCGCACGGCCGAGCATCGTCGCGCGATGTTCGCGAACATGTGCGCCGCGCTGATCAAGCACGAGCAGATCGTCACCACGTTGCCGAAGGCCAAGGAGCTTCGTCCGATCGTCGAGAAGCTCGTCACCCTCGGCAAGAAGGGCGGCCTCTCCATGCGTCGCCAGGCCATCTCCGAGATGCGCGACAAGGACCAGGTCAAGAAGCTGTTCGACGTGCTGGCGCCCCGCTACAAGGATCGCCAGGGCGGCTATACCCGCATCATCAAGGCCGGCTTCCGCTACGGCGACAACGCGGCGATGGCCGTGATCGAGTTCGTCGACCGCGACGTCGATGCCAAGGGCCAGGATTCCGGCCCGGTGCAGGAAAAGGAAGCCGAGGCGGCGTAAGCCGACCGGTCCTGAGACTTTCGAAAGCGGCGCCCTCGGGCGCCGCTTTTTTGTATGGCGCGGCGGTATCTCATGCAGCGCATCGTCTGGTGAACGCGATTCCGGTCGGGGGCTTTCGATGAGGATTGTGTTGGGGTTCGTGCTGGCGCTCGCGATGTCGCCGGTCTCCGGCGAGACGCTGATCGAGCGCGGCGCCTATCTCGTCGGCAGCGTGATGGTCTGCCATAACTGCCACACCCCGCGCGGGCCGCAGGGCCCGGACCTGTCGCGGGCGCTCTCGGGCGGCAGCCAGGTCTTCGATGAGACCCGCTTCAAGGTCTCCGCCTCCAACATCACGCCAGACAAGGACACCGGAATCGGCCGCTGGAGCGATGCCGAGCTGAAGCGGTTTCTGGTCAGCGGCATGAGGCCCGATGGCACCAGGGTGGCGCCGATCATGCCGACGGCGTTCTACGATGTGCTCACGGCGCGCGATCTCGACGCGCTCACTGTTTACCTGCGCTCGGTGCCGGCGGTAAGCCACGAAGTGCCGGCGCCGGAGTGCAGGATGGCGTCGAAGCCGGAGACGCCGACCTATGCCGGCAAGCAAGCCCGCGAGGCTGACCTCGGCGACACGCTGGCGCGCGGCCGCTACCTGCTGACCATTGCCCATTGCCTGGAGTGCCACACGCCGGAGGGAGCGTCCGCCGTGCATGATTTCGCGGGCGCAAGCGGCAAGGGCGGCCGCACCTTCAAGGGACCATGGGGCGAATCCGTCTCCGCCAACATCATCTCCGATCCCGCCGCCGGCCTCGGCCGGTGGAGCGACGACGAAATCAAACGTGCGATTACGCAAGGCGTCGCGCGCGACGGGCACAAGCTGAAGCCGCCGATGGCCTATGCTGCCTATGCCGGCATGACGGCGCAGGATCTCGATGCCATCGTCGCCTTTCTCAGAACGCTGCCGCCGCGGAGCTAACGCCTCACGCGTCGGTGAGGGACGATTGAAGCTGCATACGCAGTGCACGATATCTCCGTCAGCCTCAATGGAGATGATTCATGAAGATCGACCTTTCCGGAAAGACCGCCCTCGTGACCGGCTCGACCGCCGGCATCGGTCATGCCATCGCCAAGGGCCTGGCGGCCTCCGGCGCCAGCGTCATGATCAACGGCCGCGGCCAGGACAAGGTCGATGCGGCCGTGCGCAAGCTGGAAGGGGCGGGCGGGAAGGTCCGCGGCATCGCCGCCGACGTCTCCACCGCCGCGGGCTGCAAGGCGCTGGTTGCGGCGCTGCCCGAGGTCGACATCCTCATCAACAATGCCGGCATCTTCGAGCCCAAGGACTTCTTCGAGATTCCCGACGAGGACTGGAGCCGCTTCTTCGAGGTCAACGTCATGAGCGGCGTGCGGCTGGCGCGGGCCTACATGAAGGGCATGCTCGCGCGCGATTGGGGCCGCATCGTCTTCATCTCGTCGGAGTCCGGGCTCAACATCCCCGTCGAGATGATCCACTACGGCATGAGCAAGACGGCCCAGCTCGCGGTCGCGCGCGGTCTCGCGCAGCTCACCCGCGGCACCGGCGTCACTGTCAATTCCGTGCTGCCGGGCCCGACCATGTCGGAGGGCGTCGAGACTTTTGTGAAGGATCTCGCCAAGCAGAATGGTCAGTCCGTGGACGAGGCTGCCGCCAACTTCGTCAAGCAGCATCGCCCGAGCTCGCTGATCCAGCGCTTTGCCAGCGTCGACGAGATCGCGAACATGGTGGTCTATGTCGCGTCGAAGGAGGCCTCCGCCACCAACGGCGCGGCGCTGCGCGCGGAAGGCGGCATCGTCAACACCATAGCCTGAGGTGGCGCCCGTGCCCGCCTATGTCATTTCGGAGGTCGAGGCGCGCGACCCGGCCGCGATGGAGGCCTATCGTACGCTTGCGGCCGAGACGATCGCGCGATATGGCGGCAGCTATCTCGTCCGCGGGGGTGCTGCCGAAGTGATGGAGGGCGGCCCGCCGCCCAAGACCATGGTCATCGTGGAGTTTCCCTCGATGGCCCGCGCCCGTGAATGGTACGAATCGCCCGAATATGCCGAAGCGCTCAAGCTACGGGAGTCCGCATTGGAGCGGCGGCTCATCTTCGTCGAGGGTGTGGTTCCAGCCTAGCTGATCTCTCCACTTGCCGCTTCATTTCTGGGCCTAACGCGTTTACACGGGCCTCATGCTCTGGCCCCTGTCAACGCGCCATAAGCGCCTCTTCAGACTGACGTCCGCGCGATGGCAGCGGCAGGCGATCTTCCTGCTCGGCGGCATCGGGGTCGGCGCTGCGGCGGTGGCGCTGGCGCAACTCGCCGATCTGGCCCAGCATGCTTTCGCGCTGCTGCTGGCGAAGTCGCGCTACGCCGTGCTGGCGGTGACCCCGCTCGGCTTCATGCTGTCAGCCTATCTGACCATCCAGCTGTTTCCCAACGCGCAGGGCAGTGGCATTCCACAGGCGATCGCTGCACGCCATCTGACCGATCAGAGCGCGCGCGAAAGGCTCGTTTCACTCCGCGTCGCGGTCGGAAAGGTGATCCTCACCCTGTTCGGCCTGTTGTGTGGCGGCTCCGTCGGCCGGGAAGGGCCCACCGTACAGGTCGGCGCGTCCATCATGTTTGCGCTCGGCCGCGTCTCGCCGCGCCGCCAGCCGGGGTTGATCCTGGCCGGCGCCGCCGCAGGCGTTGCGGCAGCGTTCAACACGCCCTTGGCCGGCATCGTCTTCGGCATTGAGGAGATGAGCCGCGCATTCGAGACCCGCACCTCCAGCCTCATCATTGCGGCCGTGATCGCCGCCGGCCTGACCTCGCTGGCGCTGGCCGGCAATTATGCTTATTTCGGCAGCAGCGCGATGTCGCTGGCGCGTGGCACGGACTGGCTGGCCGTTCCGCTCTGCGGCGTGGTCGGCGGTCTCTCGGGCGGACTGTTCAGCCGCATCGTCATCGCGATGGCGCGCGGGTTCAAGCATCCGCTCGGCCGCGCGATCAAGGGCCATCCGCTCTGGTTTGCGTTCGCGTGCGGACTTGCCGTCGCGATCTGCGGCCTGGTGTCCGGCGATACGATCTACGGCACCGGCTATGACCAGGTGAAGGCGGCGCTGGAGCGCGGCTCGTCGTTGCCGCAGGATTTCGGCGTTCTCAAGCTCCTCGCGACGACCTTTGCGGCGATCAGCGGCATACCGGGCGGCATTTTTTCGCCGTCGCTGGCCGTCGGAGCCGGCATCGGCAGCAACATCGCCTCGTTTTTCCACGACGCGCCGCTCGGCGCGATCATGCTGCTCGGCATGGTCTCGTATTTCGCCGGCGTCGTGCAGGCGCCGATCACGGCGTTCGTGATCGTGACCGAGATGACAGACAACCATGGCATGGTCGTGCCGCTGATGGCGGCGGCGCTGATTGCGCACGTGACCTCGCGGATGATTTGCGAGGAAGGCATCTATCATGCACTGGCAAAGGGCTTTATCGAACGGGCGGCGCGTCCGCCTGACACGCCGCACGCTCCGAGCTGAAGCCTACCACCCCTCCAGCACGATCTTGCCACGCGACTTGCCGCTTTCGAGCAGCGCATGCGCGCGGTTGAGGTTGGCCGCGTTGATCGTGCCAAAGGTCTGGTCGAGCGTGGTGCGCAGCACGCCCTTGTCGATGAGGTCGGCGACGTCGTTGAGCAGATGATGCTGCGCGATCATGTCCGGTGTCTGGAACGATGAGCGCGTGAACATCGATTCCCAGTGCACCGAGATCGCCTTGCCCTTGAATGCGGCCATCGTGAACTCCGGCGGATCGTCGATCAGCCCGAACCGGCCCTGCGGCGCCATGAAGTCGGCAATGCTCTTGTAGTGCTGATCGGTGAAGGTGAGGCTGGCCACCAGCGCGACCGGCGGCAACTTGAGCTTCTCGATGTGCTCCTTCATCGGCTTGCCGTGATCGATCACCGCATGCGCGCCGAGGTCGAGGCACCATTTATGTGACTCCGGCCGCGTCGCGGTGGCCAGAACGGTGAGGCCGGTGAGGCGGCGGGCGAGCTGGATCAGGATCGAGCCGACGCCGCCGGCGCCGCCCGTGATCAGCAGCGTGCGCGGGTCCACGCTCTTGCCGGGGACAGCGCCGAGACGATCGAACAACAGCTCCCAGGCGGTGATGGAGGTGAGGGGAAGGGCGGCGGCTTGCGCGAACGACAGGCTCGTCGGCTTGTTGCCGACGATGCGCTCGTCAACCAGATGGAATTCGGCGTTGGTGCCCTGGCGCAGGATCGAGCCTGCGTAAAACACCTCATCGCCGGGCTTGAACAGTGAGACCTCGGGCCCGACGGCATCGACCACGCCGGCCGCGTCATAGCCCAGGATCTTGGTTTCGCCCTCGGGCGGCGCTGCGCGCTTGCGCACCTTGTAATCGACCGGATTGGCAGAGATCGCTTTCACGGCGACGCGGATGTCGCGCCCTTTGGGTTCGGGCTTCGCGGTTTCGAAATCGAACAGTGAATCCGCGTCCTCGATCGGAAGCGATTTCTTGTAGCCGACGGCCTTCATGGCTTGTCTCCATCTGATGGTGTGCTCGCCTGTGGCCCTAACTGTCGCTCTGGCTCCAATTTGGCAAGTACTGTAAATTCGGGGATATAGTCCCTGTTTGGATACTATTGGGAAAACACGCATGAAGCGCCGCAATTTCGCCCGCCGTCCCGGCTGCTCGGTCGAGGCGACGCTGGACCTGATCGACGGCAAGTGGAAGGGCGTGATCCTCTATCATCTGCAGAGCGGCACCCAGCGCTTCGGCGAATTGCGCCGCCGGATGCCCGGCATCACCCAGCGCATGTTGACGAAGCAGCTTCGCGCGCTGGAGGAGGACAAGCTCGTCATCCGCAAGGTCTACGCGGAGGTGCCACCGCGCGTGGAGTATTGCCTCTCCGAACTCGGCGAGAGCCTCAAGCCGGTAATCGACATCCTGAAGGCCTGGGGCGAGAGCCACCAGCAGCTTCTGTCCTGCGCGCCGGCACCGGTGGTGGTGAAGAAGAAGCGCGCAGCGTAAGTATCCGGGAGCGGACCCGGCCGCTCCCGGCGAGATCGTATCAGAACGCAAACTGCGTGCGCATCGCGACCGCGTCGAACTTCGAGCCGACATCGGCAGTCGAGATCGGCGAAGCCTGTCGCGATACCGTGCCGTGCAGATAGTCGAGCATGAAGCGGACATTGCCGTTGACGTACCAGTTCAGCGCGAGGGTGTAGACATTCTGCCGGCCGCCGGCGATGCCGGTCGCCGTTCCCAGCTGATTGTTGAGGTCGATCGTCGAGAAGCGTCCTGCGATCTCCCACGCGCCCCAGCCGCCGCCTTCGAGCGAGAACGGGTGGGCCGGCTTGACGCCGCCATAGGCCGCGTTCGCCGCGTTGTAGCTGCGCCCTTCGCCCGTCAGCACGTAGCCGGCCTGGGCGTAGCCGCCCTGGAATTTCAGGCTGGGTGCGCCGACCAGCGGGACGCCCGTGTTCGCGGTGCGGTCGACATTGTACCAGAAATACTCGCCTTGAACGATGAACGGCCCATAGGTCGCGGCCGCCTCGACGCTGTAGACCTGCGCGCCGGAGGCGTTGGCGATCGCGCCGGTCGAGATCAGGGTCGTTGGATCAAGCCGGAGTTCCGGGCGATCGCTGAGCGTCACCACCTGCGTGTTGGCGATGAGGTTGCGTGGCGGCTGGATCAGCCATTGCGCGTCGGCGCCAACGTGCACCGAGTAGTTCTTGCCGCTGACCGGATTGCCGGCAATGCGCGCAACGGCGCCATATTGCTCGCTCGTGCCCGCGGGGGCAGCGCTCGAAGCAGAGTGGATCGCGCCAGTCGACGGTCCGGTGACATAGCCGCCGATCCAGAGCTGGTCGTTGTACCAGCGTGTGCCGACAGCTGAACGGAAGTCGCCGGCGGCGATGTTGGTCGCGATTACGCCGGGTGAGGCACGCTCCATGAACATGATGTCGTTGGAACTGGTGGCCTCGTCCATGGTGTAGGGCAGGTCCATGATGCCCGCTTCGACCGCCATCCGTCCGCCGAACGGTTTCAGGCCGGTGTAGCTTAGATAGGCATTCTCGACGCCCGAGACGCCGCCGCCCGGCAGTGACCCCGGTGCAGCGCCGCCAAAACCGTCGGACGAGCCGCCGAAGTCGTAGACCAGCGCAAAGTTCCAGTCGTTGAAGAATTTGCCGGTGACGCCGATGCGGGCGCGACGGACGTTCTGGCCGCTGTCGAGCTTCTGCGGCACGGTAGCTGCTGTATTGGGGCGATAGTCGTAGCCGCCGACATCCCAGTGCACGCGACTGGTGATGGCGACGCAATTGGCCTGGTCGGCCGTGCAGATGGTCGGCCGGTTGTTCGGCATGGTCACGACAACGCCGGACGCGGGCGCCGGTCCCTTGACGGGGATGGCCGCATTCGCATTGGCCACCGCCGCCTTCGCCTCCGATCGAGCTTCGGCTTTGGCCTCGGCCTTCGCTTCGGCCCTGACCTTTGCCGCGGCCGCGGTGTTCGCGGCGGTCTGGCTCTGGAGCTTGTCGAGCTTCTGCTCCAGCATCTTCAACTGTTGCTTGAGCAGCGCGATCTCCTGCTCGCTGCTGCTCGCCGATTGGGCCTGGGCCTGCGAGGCCGCCAGTGCGCCGGCGAGGCCAATCGCCGTGGCTGCAATCCTTGTCTTGCTCACGTCATCACTCCCTCGTTGGACGAACTTCTCCAAGTCGCAAGCGGAGAGCCTAGGAACGGTCGATGACTGCCCCGCGACGGCGCGTGTCGATTGCGCGGTTCCCACTGATGCAATTTCGTCGCAACCGAATCCGCCGTGGGACAGAATGCAAGATGACGCGCGTCATGCCAATGCGGAAGGCCCGGCCAATTGCCGTTTTGCACGTTCCGCTTGCATGTCGGAGCCGCCGGATGGAGGCCGAATATTGCCGCTCGGCGCCCTTCTATTGGGGGGCGAACGCGCCTATATTCCGGCGTCTTTTCCAAGAGGTAGGAATGTTTCGATCGATCTCGGCCGCCGTCGTCACGGCTTTGTGCATAGCCTTTTCCGCTCAGATCAATCCGGCCGCGGCGCAGGACCGTCGGGTCCCGTCCTCGCCGGCCGAATTGCGGCTGTCCTATGCACCGATCGTGCAGCGGGTGCAGCCGGCCGTCGTCAACGTCTACGCCGCCAAGGTGGTGCAGAACCGCAACCCGCTGCTGGACGACCCGATCTTCCGCCGCTTCTTCGGGGTGCCCGGCCAGCAGCAGGAGCAGGTGCAGCGCTCGCTCGGCTCCGGTGTCATCGTTGATCCGTCCGGCCTCGTCGTCACCAACGTTCACGTCATCGAAGGCGCGGACCAAGTGAAGGTGTCGCTGTCGGACAAGCGCGAGTTCGAGGCCGAGATCGTGCTGAAGGATTCCCGTAGCGATCTTGCTGTGCTGCGCCTGAAGGATTCGAAAGAGAAGTTTCCGGCGCTCGAATTCACCAACTCCGACGAATTGCTGGTCGGTGACGTCGTGCTTGCGATCGGCAATCCCTTCGGCGTCGGCCAGACCGTGACCCACGGCATCATCTCGGCGCTGGCGCGCACGCAGGTCGGCATCACCGACTACCAGTTCTTCATCCAGACTGATGCGGCGATCAATCCCGGCAATTCCGGCGGCGCGCTGGTCGACATGAACGGCCGGCTCGCCGGCATCAACACCGCGATCTATTCGCGCTCCGGCGGCTCGCAGGGAATCGGCTTTGCGATTCCGTCCAACATGGTGCGCGTCGTCGTCGCCTCCGCCAAGAGCGGCGGCAAGGCGGTGAAGCGTCCCTGGCTCGGGGCGAAGTTGCAGGCGGTGACGCCGGAGATCGCCGAGAGCCTCGGCCTGCGCTCGCCGACCGGTGCGCTGGTCGCCAGCGTGGTGTCGAACGGCCCTGCGGCGAAGGCGGGGCTGAAATCCTCCGATCTCATCACCGGCATCGACGGCCAGGCCGTGGATGATCCCAATGCTTTCGATTATCGCTTCGCCACCCGTCCGCTCGGCGGCACCGCGCAGATCGACGTGCAGCGCAGCGGCAAGCCGCTGAAGCTGTCGGTGGCGCTGGAGGTCGCGCCCGATACCGGGCGCAACGAGCTCGTCGTCACTGCGCGCTCGCCGTTCCAGGGCGCGAAGGTCTCCACCATCACGCCGGCGGTGGCCGACGAGCTGCACCTTGATGCCGACACCGAAGGCGTCGTGATCACGGATCTCGGCGGCGACAGCGCGGCCGCCAATGTCGGCTTCCAGAAGGGCGACATCATCCTGGCCGTCAACAACCAGAAGATCAGCAAGACCGGCGACCTCGAGAAAGCCGCCGGCGAGCGTCCGAGGCTCTGGCGCATCACGCTGGTTCGTAACGGCCAGCAGATCAACGTCACGCTGGGCGGATGAGTCCGAAGCGACCACAGCCGACGCCAACCCTCTTCGCGGCGGCGGGGCTCGACCACGAGGCGCCGCATCCGCTGCCGGATCGCTTGCGCCCGCGCGCGCTGTCGGAGGTCGTCGGCCAGGATCACATTCTCGGTCCTGATGGTGCGCTGACGCGCATGCTGGAGACGCGCACGCTGGGCTCGCTGGTGTTCTGGGGACCGCCCGGCACCGGCAAGACCACGGTGGCGCGGCTGCTGGCGGACGCGACGGATCTGCATTTTGAGCAGATCTCCGCGGTGTTCTCCGGCGTTGCCGACCTGAAGAAGGCGTTCGATGCCGCGCGCGCCCGCCGCGAGATGGGCAAGGGCACGCTCCTGTTCGTCGACGAGGTGCACAGGTTCAACCGCGCCCAGCAGGATTCCTTTCTGCCCGTGATGGAAGACGGCACGGTGGTGATGGTCGGCGCCACCACGGAAAACCCGTCCTTCGAGCTCAATGCGGCGCTCTTGTCTCGCGCACGCGTGCTGGTGTTTCGCTCGCTCGACGCCGCCGCGATCGAAAAGCTGTTCGCGCATGCCGAGGAGGTCGAGGGCAGGAAGCTGCCGCTCGATGCGGAGGCGAGGGCGGTACTGGTGCGCATGGCCGATGGCGATGGTCGCGCCTCGTTGACGCTCGCCGAGGAAGTCTGGCGCTCGGCGCGGGCGGACGAGATCTTCAACGCCGCGCAGCTGCAGGACATCCTGCAGCGCCGCGCGCCGATCTACGACAAGTCGGCCGACGGCCATTACAATTTGATTTCGGCGCTGCATAAATCGGTGCGCGGCTCCGATCCCGATGCGGCGCTGTATTATCTCTGCCGCATGCTGGATGCCGGCGAGGACCCGCTGTTCCTGGCGCGCCGCGTCGTGCGCATGGCGGTCGAGGACATCGGGCTCGCCGATCCGCAAGCCCTTGTCATCGCCAATGCGGCGAAAGACGCCTTCGACTTCCTCGGCCATCCCGAGGGTGAGCTCGCGATCGCGCAGGCCGTCGTCTACCTCGCCACCGCGCCGAAATCGAATGCCGTCTACACTGCCTTCGGCACGGCAATGCAGGTGGCCAAGCAGGCCGGCTCGCTGCTGCCGCCGAAGCACATCCTCAATTCCCCGACCAAGCTGATGAAGTCCGAGGGCTACGGCGCAGCCTACGAATACGACCATGACGCCCCCGACGCCTTCTCGGGCCAGGACTACTTCCCGGAAGCCCTCGGCCGCCAGACCTTCTACGACCCGCCCGAGCGCGGCTTCGAGCGCGAGATCCGCAAGCGGCTGGATTACTGGGCCAAGCTGCGCAAGGAGCGGGGCGGGAAGTAGGTTCTGCGACGTCAAACGAGGGCTTGCATTTGCGTGTCAAAAATGACACATGAATGCGGGCGCATGATAGATCGCACGAAGAAGCTTCCCGCGAGATTTTACGTCAGCCCGGCAGGCCGAAATCCTGTTCGCGAGTGGATATTGGAATTGCCTGCGGAAGACCGTCGAACTGTCGGGAAGGATATCCAGAAAGTCGAATTCGGTTGGCCGATAGGACGTCCGCATTGTGCTCCGCTGGGAGATGGACTGTGGGAGGTCCGGAGTGATCTCGACAGCAACCGGATTGCGCGAGTGATTTTTTGTCTGGAAGGCGGCCAGATGATCCTGCTTCACGGCTTCCTCAAGAAGACGCAAAAGACGCCAAAGCAGGATATCGACCTTGCGCTGAAGCGCAGACGAGAGGTGACGTGATGGCGAAGAGAAAAGCGCATGTGAGCGCGGAAACGTTCGACGAATTTCTCGCTGAGCAAGGCATCCTCGGTGCCTGTGAAGAACGGGCCATCAAGGAACTCATTGCCGAGCAACTGACGGAAGCAATGAAGACGCAGGGAATTACAAAAACGGCGATGGCCGAACGTATGAAGACGAGCCGCCGTCAACTCGATCGCCTCCTCGATCCCGCGACACCTTCGGTGACGCTGGATACGCTACAGCGCGCCGCAAGCGCTGTCGGGCGTACCTTGCGGGTTGAGCTGGTATAATAAGACGAACGCTTGGAAAGACCGCATGAGCCGCCGCATCAAGAGAATGAACCCGAAGCCTCGGGACCGTGACGAGCGCAAGGAGTCGCGCCCGTTCAAGGCCCGGAGCGAGTCCAAGGCCGGGCCGCGCCCGGGCGGCAAACCCAGTGGGAAGCCCGGCAGCAAGCCGCCGCGCTTTTCGGGCGAGCGTGCCGAGCGGCGTCCGCCAAAGGCTGGTTTCGAAAAGAAGGCTGAATTCGGAAGGAAGGCTGAATTCGAAAGGGCCGCGCCCAAAGAGCCGGTCGAGCCGCTGCTGCCGACCAAGGTGCAGACGGTCAAGGTGACGGCCGACGAGAACAATATGCGCGTCGATCGTTTCCTCGAGGCGCGCTTTCCCGGCCTGTCGTTCTCCCACATCCAGCGTGTCGTCCGCAAAGGCGAGCTGCGCGTCGACGGCAAGCGCGTCGACAGCAAGGACCGGCTGGAGGAGGGCCAGAGCGTCCGCATTCCGCCGCTCAAGCTCGATGCGCCCAAGGTCGCCGGCGAGCTGTCGGAGGCTGAGCAGAAGACGCTCAAGGCGCTCAAGGAGATGACGATCTACGAGGATGACGACGTCCTCGTCCTCAACAAGCCGGCCGGCCTTGCCGTGCAGGGCGGCTCGGGCATGACGCGCCACATCGACCAGATGCTGGAAGTGATGCGCGATTCCAAGGGGCAGAAGCCGCGCCTCGTGCACCGCATCGACCGCGAGACCTCGGGCTGTCTCTTGATCGCCAAGACACGCTTTGCGGCGTCGCATCTGACCGGCGCGTTCCGCTCCCGCTCGGCGCGAAAGGTCTATTGGGCGCTGGTGCCGGGCCTGCCCAAGCCCAAGCAGGGTCGCATCTCGACCTTCCTCGCCAAGGAGGAGAGCGAGGACGACACCATCATGCGCATCGCCCAGCACGGCGACGAGGGCGCCAGCCACGCGGTGACCTATTACGCGATGGTCGAGACCGCCGGCAACAAGCTGACCTGGGTGTCGCTGAAGCCGGTGACGGGCCGCACCCACCAGCTCCGTGCCCACATGGCCCATATCGGCCATCCCATCGTGGGCGATCCCAAATATTTCAACATCGAGAACTGGCAGCTGCCGGGTGGCTTGCAGAACCGGCTGCATCTCCTGGCTCGCCGCATCGTCATCCCGCATCCGCGCGGCGGCGTGATCGACGCCACCGCGCCGCTGCCGCCGCACATGCAGCAGTCGTGGAATCTGCTCGGGCTGGATGCGAGCCGATTCGACCCGATCGAGAACGCGCCGGAAGAGTAAGTCGGTGCTCGCGGTCGGCCCCTTTCGGGCCTCCGCGGTACGGCACGGCCGTCCCGCGCCGCGGCTCCATTATTCCTGACGTTGAATGGATTTGACCCTGTCTCCGAAAGTTGTAAGCTGAGGTATATTTAAAGCGGGCGACATTTCGGACCGTGGCGACCTCGGTCTGGCAAATTGCGGGCAAGGGCCGCAAGTCCAGATGATGCACGTCGTATTTTGTGTGAGCGATATGGATCTTGCTGGGCTGGATATTTGGCCGCCCGAAGCCCTCGAGCGTTTGAGCGGCAGCTGGATTACGACGGCGGAGCAGGTGGTTGCCATCGCTGCCACGCAGGGAGGCATTTCTGCGCTCGCTGTGCAGACTGAGCTTCCCCGAGATATCGTTGAGCAGTTTGTCGATCGGACGCGCCAAGTGCTGCCGTCCTCACTTCGCGACAGGTTATCGCGGCCAGCCGATACATCGCAATTTGGGACCGGCGCGAACCGTCCCCCGGATGATTCCAAAGACTAGAATTGGTTCTACGCAGATCGATTAGCCCTCGACGAGGAGGTGTAAAGTGGCTTCATCTAACGACCTTCCCAATTTCGGCGGCACCCCGCTCGACACGGTGTCCGGTCTTTCCCAAGCGACCATCGATAGCGTCAAAAAACTCGGATTTTCAGACGCAGAGCAGGTGATGGCGGCTCTGGCCGTGCCCACCATCATGGAGAAAATGCAGGCCGCGACCGGCGTGTCGGACGCGAATTTTCAGCAATTCGTCGGGGTACTTCGATCCCGGTTTCCGGGAATGGCGGCCGTCGATACCGGACCGATGCCGCTTGGCGCATTGCAGCCGAGCGCCGAGATCGATCAATTCATCGCAGCTCAAGCGGCGCCTCAGATAGCTGCCGACGGACTGCCGCCCTATGTCAATCACGCCGAGAATATGCCGCCTGGCAAGCAGCAAGGGTCGCGTGGCACCTGCGTGTCGTTCGCGATGACGGCGGTGCACGAACACCACGAGCGGATGAGCGGCCGCACCGTTGACGACTATTCAGAGCAGTTTCTCTACCACGAGACCAAGAAAATCGACGGGCGGCCTGATATTTGCGGGACCTGGAGCGTCAAGGCGGCGCAGGTCCTCGGCAGTCTCGGCCAATGCCGCGAGCAGGTATGGCCCTACAACGGCGATCCGCCCTGCAACAACAACGGCGAGGAACCCGCAACCGCAAAGCCGGATGCCGCCGGCCACAAGCTGCCGACGGTCATCCTCACACCGCGCAGCGTCGACGGAATCAAGAGCGCGCTCTTCAATGGCAGCGTCGTTGCCTTTTCGATTCCAGTCTACAACAGCTGGTACCAGTCGGGTGAGACCGCGCGAACCGGACGGATCACAATGCGGGTCGGTGATGAGCCGATGAATGGCGGGCATGCCATGTGCCTGATCGGATATCAGGATCAGGCCAATGCGCCGGGCGGGGGGTTCTTCATCCTGCGCAACAGCTGGTTCGGAATGTGGGGGACGGACTGTCCCTATGGTTCCGGCAACGGGACGATACCCTACGCTTATATCGCCAACGAGAACTGGGAAGCCGTGACGACTGCGCCGCCTCCGACGGTATGAGCAGTCTCGTGCGCGGCGGGGGATCACGTCGCGCGCGTCTAGTCCCTGGCGGAACGTGCACTGAACCATCGAGGGGGAACGCCGTGGCTGAGCCGCAGACGAGTTTGTCCGACCTCGCCGTTCTCACGGTCACCTTGCTGCCGGGCGGCACAAGGGAGCAGCTTTCCGAACCGTCCGAGACGATGGCGAAGGTCAAGTTCGTCCTCGATGGACTTGGGGACCAAAAATCCTGCACCGTCGCCGCACGCGAGATGGGAATTCCACGCCGTCTCGAATGGAGCAAGCTTCGCGGCCGCGGCGACTATTCCTTCTGCTTGCCAGCCGATCTGACCGAATGGTTGCACGAGAGTGTGGACGAGATCACGAAGTCTGGTTGTGTTCTTTGGCTGCATTTGATCAAGCCGTACGGTTACCTCGGCATGTTTCCCTGGGAAAGATTGCTGGAGCCCGTGCTCCCCTGCGCGATCCTCCGTCTACCGGATTTTGTGGTCGATCCGCCTCTGCAAACGCCATCGGTGATCGACATTGCGCTATGTTGTCAGTTCGGGGGCGGCAATCTGTCGGCCAATGTCGAGCTGCTGGTCGATACCGCGAAGGCGCTGTCGAACAGCAGCGAGATGCAGCAGGTGAGGGTGATCGCGTTTGGCGATGCCGAGATCCGCAAGGCGCTGTCCCGGTCCAACGCGGCCAAGAGCCTTTCGGCATTTTCGTTTCGCGAGATCGACCCCGGAGAATCCGCTCTCGCGACCTACATTTTCAATCCGATCGCGAGCCTCGGCAACCCGATCCGCGCGTGGCTGGCGGGACTCGGTAGTGGTGGTCGGGGCACCGGAACGGGATTGCCGTCGAGCAAGGATTTGCTCGCGGCCGCGGTAGACCCGGTCAAGAGCCCCTGGCTGCGGGCGGTCCGGAAGGCGCTCGGCGGACAAAGCGTTGACGTCGTGCATATCCTGACCAACGCCATGCTTTCACTCGAAAGCGGTGTGCTGCTGCTCGATCAGTCCGATATCAACACGAAGAGCCCCAGCGCACACGCGGTGTCCGCGGAGGAGTTCCTGGCGTTTCAGGCCCAGGTCGGCGCCTGGGCTGTCGGCGTGTCGTCGCCGCCTGACACGTTCTCGGACATGGGGCTGCGGCAGTTCGCAGACAGCCTGGCGCAATTGCGGCCCGGACCGCTGCTCTATCATGATGTCGCCTCGGATCCGTCCTGTGGCCAGCTCCGCGACGCGTTCGCGTTCCTGTTGTCGAAGTCCCCGACGACGCCGCATCAGTCATCGGCGACTTTCGCTTATTGCGAGCCATTCCGGGTGTTTGACGACCGGGTACCCGACGGGACGCTCGAGAGCCTGAGCCGTCGTTATACGCAAGGTGAGGCGACGTTTCAGAGTAGCGCCGATGTCCGATCGGCGTTTCAGACGCTGGAGAATGTGCCGGCATGGGCGGCGGCCAGCGAACGCTTCGTCGATCTCTACAAGAAGCAGTTGGCGGAGCTTTCCAGCAAGGTTGGCACCGGCGCGTCCAGCATGGATCTCAATGAGATCCGCTCGACGCTGTCGCGCCTGCAGGCCACGGTCGCAAGGGTCGTGAAAGATCAGGGATCATGACTGAGAGATTGTTGATCGACGTCGGATATTTCGGTGACGCGTTCTATTGCCTGCTGTCTGGCAAGCAGGACAAGGGCGTGCCTCTCGATCTGGATGCCATCTCCGCCGCTTCGAAGCTCAGCGTGCGGGCGGGAGGCACGAAGATATACGAAGAGCTGTGCAAGAACCGGGAGGTGAAAAAGGCCATCGACCGAGCTCTGGATGGAGAGGCGCAGCCGATCTACATCAACGCCTGGTCAATTCCCGCGCAGGGCATTCGCTGGGAGTCGCTCTGGGCAGGCGATCCGGCGCGCTTCGTTTCGCTCAGCCAAACATCATCGGTTGCACGCATCGCAGGAACGGATACGGCGCGCAATCCAGCCAGGTTCAAGCCACCGCTTCGCATCCTCGCCGTGATCTCTGCGGAGGGCCGCCCGGCCGGGCCCGAGTGGGACGAATTGCGCCAGGCGATCGAGTTCGCGCAACCGACCGGTTTGCCGATTCAGGTGCATGTCGTGACGGGTGACGCAGCGCTCTACGCGGCGCTTCAAGCTGCGCCTGCCGTCAACTGGCTGACATACGCGGCGGTCCCCGATACGGTCGATGCGCTGAGCCTCGAGATCGAGAAATTCAAGCCGCACGTTCTGCACTTCTTCTGCCACGGTCAGGTTGATGCGGGCAATGCGTACCTGGAAATTCAGGGGAATGTGGAGGAATTGCAACTCTCGATCAGGGAGCTGACCCAGGTCACCGGTCTGGAGGACGTCTGGCTGGTCGTTCTCAATTCCTGCCTCGGTGGTGCCTCGCTCGAAGGCTCTCCGTCCATGGCCTACCGCATCGTGTCGGACGGCAAGGTCCCGTTTGCGATAGGTGCGACGGAAAATGTTGACGTCCGCGACGCCAATCGGTTTACCCGGGCATTCTACAAGCGCCTGCTGTTTTCGTTTGGGGAAAGCATCAAGGCGGCCGGCGCAAACGATGTGCTGACGCTGGAATGGCGCCAGGCGCTCTATGCCGCGCGAGAGGCGATCAACAAGGCGAACCAAGACACGCCCGAGACGTGCACCGAGTGGATTCTGCCGGTTCTGTTCGAGCATCGGACGCGGTTGCAGCTCATCATGCCGCAGCCGCAAGCGGCGGGCGCGATTTCGCCGGAGTTGGCGGCACTCCGCTTGAAGATGGCGAAAGAGTTGCTGGCGGCCCTGCCTCCGGATACCAGCGAGGCCACCAAGAACCAGCTGATCGCGGCGATACTCGGCGAGCCCAACGGGTGAGGTCACATCATGTCAGCCGTTCAGAACCCGCCGGTGTCTGTCAAGATCAATGCCTGGACGGGCGAGGCCGCGGACAGCACCGGAACCCTCGCGGCCGTGACCAAACCATGGGCCACGGTTCCTGCGCCCAAGTCGCTGATGGTGTTGGCGGCGGAAATCCCCGACATGCGGGATTGGACCCATGACAAGGTTGGTTGGGGCCTGGTCGTGGAGCATCGGCAGAATGTTTCCGTGGCCGATAATTGCGCCCTTGCGGGAATGCCTGAAGCCATCAAGGAACTCCGCAAATTTCGCCAGGGCGTCGTGCTGGGATGGAGCCCGGAATGCGGCACCAAGAATCTGATCCGCTACCTCGAGGACGGCACGACGAGGAACGTCAAGATCGGCAGCGACGTCAAACGGGGCAAGACGCCGGATGCCTTGCCGCACTACCTCCTCATCCTGGGCGGTCCGGCAAAAATACCATGGAAGGTGCAGTATACGCTGAATTTGTGTGCGGCGGTCGGGCGGCTCGACCTCGACGGTGCCGGACTTGAAAACTACGTCGCCGCCGTCGTCAGCAACTGGACCGGGACCGGAGCACCGCTCGACGTCGCCAACTGTCTTTTGTGGAGCGTCAATCGGGGCGGCACGGACATCACGGCGCTGATGCAGACGACCGTCGCCAGTCCCGTGTTGGAAGCTCTGCAGGGGGACAGCGACATCGGTGCGAAGGCGCAGTTCAGGTTTGGCGAGGATGCGACGCACGCCGAGCTCAAGAAGATGCTGTCGACCAACAGGCCTGGCCTGGTGGTCACGACCAGTCACGGCCGAACGGGGCCGCTCGGCGATCAGACCGCGATGCGGCGCGACCTCGGTTTGCCGGTCGACAAGGACAACATGATCTGCGCGCCGTCCGATCTGCTCGACGCATGGGAGCCGAACGGAGCCGTCTGGTACGCACATGCGTGCTGTTCGGCCGGCTGTGACACCGGATCGGTCTTTGCCGACCTGTTCAAGCCGACTGCGTTGTCGAAGACGCTCGAACGCATCGGAGAGCTGGGCGCCCAATCCGCTCCGCTGCCGGTGGCGCTGCTCGGCGCCAGAAAACCGTTGCGCGCGTTCATCGGTCACGTCGAGCCGACCTTTGACTGGACGCTGACCAGCGTCGACATGGCGCAGTCACTTACCGAGTCGATCAAATACGCGCTCTACGATAATCTGTTTGAAAAGAATCCGATGACGGTCGGCGGCGCATTCGACAGCTACTATCGGCAGGTCGGTTCGCTCTTCAACGAGCAGGATATGGCGCTAGCCGACCTTCAGCGTTTTGTGCCGGGCGCCGAGCAGGCCGCGTTGCGCGCGCGCCTGGGGGCGCTCGATCGCCGAAGCCTGGTCATCCACGGCGATCCCGCTGTCGCGCTGCCCGCGCTTGGCGCACAGCAATAGCTCAATTCCGGAACTGCTCCAGAAACATCCGCAAGCTGTCGTGAGGGCTCTCGACGTCCGTGATCAGCCAACCCTCGGGTCCGTTGACCAGGACGAAGTTCAGCATCACCCGGCGACCGTGATTGTCGAAATTCGCCGCGACATAGGTCTTGTCATATTGCCGGCGGACGACCGCGATCGCGACCGGGCCGAGCTTCCAGCGCCGGCTCTGCACCAGGAAATCGTAGGGCTCGACCCTCGGCGCGCTCCAGGCCTTGCGCAGGGGCGGATCGAAGAATTGCCGGGTGGTGGCCGCATCCCGCGGCAGGCCCCTGGACAGCTCCGGCGCCCCCTCGCCGTAATGGGCATAGACATTCCGGACCAACGATTCCGGGGTGCGAAAGCCGGCCTCCGCGGCGGCCAGCCAGAGCCCGGTCAACAGGGCCACGAGGCCCGCAAGTTCCCTCATGCCCGCTGCTCGCTTTATCGGCCACAGGTCTTATCTTAAAAGCCTAGCACTCAGTGATCGGGACCGAAAACTCACATGCGCGAATTGTTCGAAGACGCTGCAAGCCAGCCCCCGCCGGATCCACGGGAATCGGCGCGTGCGTCCGCGCGCACGCCGCTGCGCAAGCGCTTCTACAAGGACGCCGGCATCACCGAGGCCGAGGGCGGCTTTGCCATCACGCTCGACGGCAAGCCGATCCGCACGCCCTCGGGCCGCCAGGTGGTGATCCCGGCGCGAACGCTTGCCGATGCCGTGGCCGCGGAATGGGCGGCTCAGGGCGAGAGCATCGATCCGGTGAGCATGCCGCTGACGCGCATTGCCAACAGCGTGGTCGAGGGCGTCGTCGACCGCGTCGAGCTCGTTAGCGACGATCTTGCAAAATATTTCGAGTCCGACCTGCTGTTCTATCGCGCCGGCCACCCGGAAGGGCTCGTCGCCCGCGAGGCCGCGCATTGGGATCCCGTGCTGTTCTGGGCGGCGGAGACGCTCGGGGCGCATTTCATCCTGTCCGAGGGCGTCATGCATGTGAAGCAGCCGGACGAGGCGCTGCGGGCCGCCCGCGCGGCGCTGCCGGGAGATCCCTGGTCGGTCGCCGCGCTCCATGTGGTGACGACGCTGACCGGCTCGGCGCTGCTGGCCCTGGCCCTGGCCCATGGCGTGCGCGGTGCCGGCCAGGTCTGGGACGCCGCCCACGTCGATGAGGACTGGAACATCGAGCAATGGGGCGTGGACGAGGAGGCGGCCGCCCGCCGGGCCACGCGCCTCCGGGATTTCGAGGCTGCCGTGGCGGTTTTGGCGGCAGCAAAGGCCGCCGCGGCCAAAGGTCCTTAACGAGAGGTTTACGACGGCGACGTTAGGGTGGGGGCTCCCTTGGGTCCCCTGAGATGCCGACGCCGGTCACCTCCATCCTTCCCGTCAGTGCCGCCAGCCCCGCGGCTGATGCGACGTCGCCCGACCTCGTGCTGCAGGCCGGCAGCGTCGTGGACGCGAGGGTCCTCAGCGTGATGGCCGACAATCTGGTGCGGATCGCGATCGCCAACCTCTCGATGGACGTGATGTCGGAGGTGCCGCTGACGCCGGGGCAGAATCTTCAGCTCGCGGTGTCGCAGAACGACGGCACCATTCGCCTCGCGGTGATGAGCGGGGCGGGCGAGGCGGCCGGCGACCAGATCACGCTGACGCCGCGCGCTGCTGCGCTGGTGGAAAGCCCGCCGCTGGCGCCGTCGGCAAACGCGCCCCGCGCCACGTTGACGCCGGCGGAGCAGGTCGCCGTCACCGTCGCCTCCGCCGAGGCCGTCACCAGGCAAGGCAGCCAGGCGCCGCTGTTCGCCGATCTCGCCTCCGTCGTCACCGGCAGCGATCTGCCGGCGGGGCTGAAGCAGGCGGTGCTCGACGTGCTGGCGCAGCAGACGCCGCTCAACACCGCCCTCGATGGCGGCGATATCGAATCCGCCTTCCAGAAATCAGGTCTGTTCCTCGAAGCCTCGCTCGCCGCGGGCACGACGCCATCCTCCGGGACCGTGCCGGATTTGAAAGCAGCGCTGCTGGTGTTGCGGCAGACGCTGGCCACGATTGAGACCGCCGCGCCGCAGACCCAGGCCGCCGCGCTTCCGACGAACGCCACGGCGACGCCGCAGGTCGCTGCCGCGCCGGCGCAGACCCCAGGCGAGGCCGCGCCGGCCGCGTTGCCGCCATCCGGCCCCGACGCTCCCCAACCACCGCAAACGCCGCGCAACGCCAATCCCGGCGCTGCCGCGCTCGCCGACGGCCCATCGCAGGCCGCGATGCCCAAGACCATGTCCGCGGGCCTTGCCGCAGCCCTGCTGCAGGAGGTCACGCAAAACCTGCCGCGCCTGACCGGCAACGTTCCGGGCTCGAACAAGACCGTGCCCGACGGCCACATCTTCGAATCCGCCGCGCGCGCGACACCGCCGCCGTTCCGTGGCGCATTGCCGGCGCCACAGCCCATCGCCTCGCCATCGCTCGCGCCCGATACGCCGCTCCCCGCAACGGTGCATCGCCTGCTCGACGAGACCGACGCCGCAATCGCACGGCAAACGCTGCTCCAGGTCGCATCGCTCCCTGATCGCACCGACGCCAGCGGTCATCGCGTCGATCCCACGGTGCCGCAGTGGAATTTCGAGATTCCCTTTGCGACGCCGCAAGGCACTGCGATGGCGCAGTTCGAGATCTCGCGCGACGGCGGCAACGAATCCGCCGATCCCGCCAGGCAAGCCTGGCGCGCGCGCTTCACGCTCAATGTCGAGCCGGCCGGCCCGGTGCATGCGCTGATCACGCTGAACGGCGACAAGACCTTCGTGCGGATGTGGGCGGAGCGGCCGGCGACCGCGCAACAGCTCCGCGCCGGCGTCGGTGAGCTCAATCAGGCCCTGATGCGGGCCGAGCTCAAGCCCGGCGATATCGTGGTACGCGACGGCACGCCACCGCAGCCGGCCCCGGCCCGTGCCGGCCACTTCCTGGATCGCGCCACATGAGCGATCCGTCCAAGCTCGCGATCGCGCTGCACTACGAAAAGGGCTCGGGCGCCCCCGTCGTGGTCGCCAAGGGCAAGGGCACGATCGGCGAGAAGATCGTCGAGATTGCGAAAGCCAACGACATCCCGATCGAGGAAAACGAGGTCCTGGCCGGCGCGTTGTCCAAGGTCGAGCTCGGCGAGGAGATCCCGCCGGATCTCTACAAGGCCGTCGCCGAAGTGCTGGTGTTCGTGCTGCGGCTGTCCGGGCGAGGGCGGTAGAGTTCAACTGTCATCGTTTCACCATGATGGCAGCTGCATGGTCGCGGCCAATTCCACGGTTTAACGGATGTTGCTCTTGCTGACTCGCCGCTCCACGCTCGGCCTTCTTGCCGCAGCCGCCACCATGCCGTCGCGCGCGTTTGCCCATGTCGCGCCACCGCGCAACGAGATCCGCGACAGTCTGGCAAAGCGCTTCACCGATCTCGGCACGTCGGGCACCTTCGTCGGCTACAAGGTCGAGGACTATCTGATCGTCGCCAGCGACAAGGAACGCTCGGGCGAGGGCAAGCTGCCGGCCTCGACCTTCAAGATTCCGAACTCGCTGATCGCGCTGGAGACGGGCGTCGTCACCGATCCCGACAAGGATGTGTTCCCTTGGGACGGCGTGAAGCGTCCGATCGAAGCCTGGAACAAGGACCACACGCTGCGCAGTGCGATCGCGGTGAGTGCGGTACCGGTCTATCAGGAGATCGCGCGGCGGATCGGGCAAGAGCGCATGCAGAAATATGTCGACGAGTTCGACTACGGCAATCGCGACATCGGCGGCGGCATCGACCAGTTCTGGCTCACCGGGAATTTGCACATCGATCCCGTCGAGCAGATCGATTTCGTCGACCGGCTACGCCGCCGTGCGCTCCCGGCCTCCAAACGCAGCCAGGATCTCGTTGCCGACATCCTGCCGGTGACCAAGGTGGGCGACAGCGTCATCCGCGCCAAGTCCGGCCTGTTGGGCGCCGAGCGCGGCGAGCCCTCGCTCGGCTGGATGGTCGGCTGGGCTGAGAAGGGCGAGGCGCACACGGTGTTTGCACTCAACATGGATTGCGGGGAGACGCGCCTCGTCGGTGAGCGCATGACGCTGACGCAAGCCTGCCTTGCCGAGATCGGCGCGATCTAGCGCCGGCGCTCAAGGCGGAAGCTGCCGTAGGGTGGGCAAAGGCGCGCAGCGCCGTGCCCACGATCTCTCTGCCATAAGCAACAATTCGTGGGCACGCTTCGCTTTGCCCACCCTACGGCATCGCTGCACGCCGCGATGCCTCTCACCCCAGCTTGAACAACACCTGCAAGAACTCCTCCACCGCCTTGCGCGACTCCGCGGCTGTCTTCGGATTGCCGCCGACATGGGGGTTCAGCTCGACGCAGGCATCCTTGTAGGTGAAGGGCGCATTGGTCTCGCCGTTCATCAGCACGCCGCCGTCGCCTTCCTTGATCCGGCAATTGCGTACCGTCTGCGAGTTCGCGGACACCGCAACGGTGCTGACGCCGAGCAGGCCGCTGTCGAATCCGTGCGCGCTGTCGGGGTATTCGGTCAGCACCACGTCGCGGCCGGCCGTCTTCAGCCGCTCGACGAAGGCCTTGCAGCTCCTCACGGGATTGTAGTCGTCGGGCGTGCCGTGAAAGATGCGGATCGGGCGTTCGGCGACCTCGCTATCTCCGACATAGCTCGTCGAGCAATCCGGATAGAACGGAATGTAGGCCGCGAACTGGATGCCGGACTTGTTCCAGAGCTTGTTGAACCGCTCCAGGCTCGCATAGAGCGTCGCCTGTCCGCCGCGCGAAAAGCCCATCAGCACGATGCGGTCAAGATCGACGCGCGGGTGCTTGGCCAGGATCTCCAGCGAGCGGTAGATGTCGATGATCAGGTTGAGCCGGCCGAGCAGGGCCTGGTTCGGCCCGACCACCGTCAGCCCGCGGCCGGTGAAACCGTCGATCACGAAGGTCGAGATGCCCATGGCGTTGAAGGCGTGCACCCAGGCCTCGGTGGTGGCGCCGACACCGCTCGAGCCGTGCATCAGCACCACGACCGGGAGCTTGCCGGTGCCTTGCGCGACGCGGAATTCGCCGGCCACCGTCACCGGCTTGCCGGCGGCGGCGTCGCCGCTGAGGAATTGCTGGTCGGAGAGGGTGAGCGAGGGGATCGGGTAGATCTCGGAGCGGGTGGCGACTTCCTTCGGCAGGGATTGCGCATGGGCGAGCATGGTGGAAGCACAGAGCGCAATGAGCGTCGCAGCGACGCGGAATGCCGTCGGCATCGGATCCTCCCTTGTGATTTTGCGGGAGTAGAACAACGCAGCCGCGCGCTGTCAATTTGACACGGGCAGTCGCTGGCCTCAGGCCTTGTCGGCCTTCTTCGCCGTCAGCGCCTGGTCGATCGCAAAGCCGCCGATCTCGCTCATCGCCTGCGAGATCACGTCGCCCTTGCGGGCAAAGCCGGCGGAGAGGAAATCGAACTGCGTCCGCGCCAGCCGCAGCACCTCGATCGGGACCGAGACCGCGGTCTCGTTGAAGCTGTCCACGGAGGCGCGCAAGGTATCCAGCTCGGTGGACAGCTTGCCGATATGGCTCTCGGCATTCTGCATCAGGCCGATCAGCTTGCCGCGCTCGGCATCGAAGGCGGCGCGCTCGGCTGCGGCTGCCGCGGTGACCTCGGCGAGCTGGGCCCGCAGTGCCTCGATCTGGTTCATCATCGCATCGGAGGCGAGCTCGGCGGCCTCACGCAGCTCGGTGCTGCGCGTGCTCTCCTCCTGCGCCTCGTGATAGAGCCGCTCGGCGGACATCGCCCGCTGGCCGAGCTGCTCGATCAGGCTGGCCGCGCGCAGCAGCATCTCGCCGTTCCGTCCCGACACCATGCTGGCCATGCGCCGCAGGAAATCGACGGTTTCGGACGACGGGTTCGGCGGCAGGGGGACGACTGTCGCGGACATTGCGTGATGCTTGCCAGACGTGATGGATCGCCGCCGTACCGACTGGGCTCACGCAACATTCGGCGCCTGATCGTAAGGCCTTGGAGCAAGCCTGAATCGGCGGGCCCGGTCAACCGGGCGGGGACACCAATCTGCAGGCGCCGGGCGGGATCGGGCGCTGGTCGGCGAGCCGGCCTTGCGGGGGTGGGTCAGGCAGAACCGTGCCGCGTCGGCCCGCCCGGCGCGGATCATCGGCTTCCCCGGCAAAACTTTGGAATTCCTTGCGCTTTCCCGCTGCGTCAGGGCTGCCCTGCGACGGCGAAAGCCGCTTCCCGCCCCGCAAAATGCCGTGTTAGAACCCCCGCATCGCTTAAGGCTTAAGAACTGGCGGGAGCAAATGAAGCACATCCTGGACGCCCTTGAAGATCGTCGTGCCGGCGCCAAGCTCGGCGGCGGGGAGAAGCGCATCGAGGCGCAGCACGCCCGCGGCAAGCTGACCGCGCGCGAGCGCATCGAGCTGCTGCTCGACAAGGGATCGTTCGAGGAATTCGACATGTTCGTCGAGCACCGCTCCACCGAGTTCGGCATGGAGAAGAACAAGATCCCCGGCGACGGCGTCGTCACCGGCTGGGGCACCGTCAACGGCCGCAAGACCTTTGTCTTCGCCAAGGATTTCACCGTGTTCGGCGGCTCGCTGTCCGAGACCCACGCGCTGAAGATCACCAAGTTGCAGGACATGGCGATGAAGGCGAGGGCGCCCATCATCGGCCTCTATGACGCGGGCGGCGCCCGCATCCAGGAGGGCGTCGCCGCGCTCGCCGGCTATTCCTACGTGTTCCGCCGCAACGTGCTCGCCTCCGGCGTGATCCCGCAGATCTCCGTCATCATGGGCCCCTGCGCCGGCGGCGACGTCTATTCGCCGGCGATGACCGACTTCATCTTCATGGTGAAGAACACCAGCTACATGTTCGTCACCGGACCCGACGTGGTGAAGACCGTCACCAACGAGGTGGTCACGGCCGAAGAGCTCGGCGGCGCCTCGGTGCACGCCACGCGTTCCTCGATCGCGGACGGCGCCTTTGAGAACGACGTCGAGACGCTGCTGCAGATGCGCCGCCTGATCGACTTCCTGCCGTCCAACAATACTGACGGCGTGCCGGAATGGCCGAGCTTCGACGACATCGGCCGCGTCGACATGTCCCTGGACACGCTGATCCCCGACAATCCGAACAAGCCCTACGACATGAAGGAGCTGATCCTGAAGGTCGTGGACGAGGGCGATTTCTTCGAGATCGCCGACATGTTCGCCAAGAACATCGTCACGGGCTTCGGCCGCATTGCGGGCCGCACCGTCGGCTTCGTCGCCAACCAGCCGATGGTGCTGGCGGGCGTGCTCGACAGCGATGCCTCGCGCAAGGCCGCGCGCTTCGTGCGTTTCTGCGACGCCTTCAACATCCCGATCGTCACCTTCGTCGACGTCCCGGGCTTCCTGCCGGGCACCGCGCAGGAATATGGCGGCCTGATCAAGCACGGCGCGAAGCTGCTGTTCGCCTATTCGCAGTGCACCGTGCCGCTGGTCACCATCATCACCCGCAAGGCTTATGGCGGCGCCTTCGACGTCATGGCGTCGAAGGAAATTGGCGCCGACATGAACTACGCCTGGCCGACCGCCCAGATCGCGGTGATGGGCGCCAAGGGTGCGGTGGAGATCATCTTCCGCAGCGACATCGGCGACCCCGACAAGATCGCCGCGCGCACCAAGGAATACGAAGACCGATTCCTGTCACCCTTCATCGCCGCCGAGCGCGGCTACATCGACGACGTCATCATGCCGCATTCGACCCGCAAGCGCATCGCGCGGGCGCTGGCGATGCTGAAGGACAAGAAGACGGAAATGCCGGCGAAGAAGCACGACAACTTGCCGTTGTGAGGGATTCACAGGCGCTTTTGGACCAAATCCGCATAGTGCCTCCGAACGGACTCGACTATATTGGGATCATGACAGAAGCTCTCAAGAAGCTCATCGAAGCTGCCAAGACCGCCAATCCATCCCCGGAACACAGGGAGGAGCAGCGGCGTAGTTTCGTGTACGGCAATACCCATTTCGAGAATGTGCTCATTACGCGCGAAATGGTGGACCGTGAGGCCGAGAAGTTGGCCAAGGAAGAGAAATGACAAACGAAGAGCGCGAACGGCGCGATAGCCGTGCGCTCGAACCTGAGTTGATTACAGATCCTCAGGAAAAGGCGGCGGCGGAAGCTCGAAATGGGTTTCGCCAGTACGATGCAGCTATTGGCGCTATCCAGGCGGCCATAGAGCGGGGTTCATTCAAGCTCCGTCCCTCACTCGTTCTTGGCTTGCAGCGAGAGGCTTTGGCAGGCATCAGCTCCTATGCAGGAAACTACCGACCCGGTGGCGTTGCAATCGAGGGAAGCAAGCATGAGCCCGTCGGCGCACATCTGGTACCCGAGCTCATTGAAGACATGTGCGATTACGTCAATGAACACTGGGAAGCCAGTACGCCGATCCACCTCGCGGCTTATGTCATGTGGCGGCTAAATTGGATTCATCCGTTCGCAGATGGTAATGGCCGCACCTCCCGAATCGTATCGTACGTTGTGCTTTCGATTCGGGCCGGAGTACTCTTGCCGGGGACGCCGACGATCCCGGATCAAATCGTCGACAACCGAAAGCCCTATTTCGATGCCTTGGATGCGGCTGATTGGGCCTTTCGCGACGGTGGCCGGATCGATGTCTCGAAGATGGAAGAGTTGCTAGCTTCACTCCTGGCGAACCAGCTTGCGGAATTCTATAAATCGGTTGGGGGTAAGCTGCCTGGCTAAGAAGGCTCCTAGCTCTTGTATCCAATGACCGAAGACGACCCGACCGACGAAATCTCCGACATCGAAGATCGCATCGAGCGGCTCGCCGAGATCGCCGAGCGCTGCCGCAAATACATCCTCGCGTCCAAGATCGCGATCGGAGGCGGGGCGGCGCTGCTGCTGGTGACGATGCTCGGCGTATTCGGCTTTGGTCAGACCGCAGCCCTTGGATCGATTGCGCTTGTGCTGGGCGGGATCGTGTCGCTCGGCTCGAACGTCTCGACGCTGCGGCAGACGGACGATGCCATCAGTGCTGCGGAGGCGCGGCGGGCGGCGTTGATCGGCAACATTGACCTGCGCCTCGTCGCCGATGCGCCGCTGAAGCTGGTGTGAAGTGTAGGGCGGATTAGCGATAGCGTAATCCGCCAAGGTCTGTGTGATCGGATGGAGTGGCGGATTACGCTTCGCTAATCCGCCCTACGTAGCCGATGCATCCGGACCCGCCGCGCCTCACGCAGCGGTCTTGAGCGTCAGCTCCGACAATTCGGTGCGGCATTCGGCGGCGAAGGCTTGCAGCCGATCGGCGGTCTGGCGGTCGAGGATGGCTTTGGCCAGCCGCTCGGCGCGGGCGATCTGTCGCTTGAGATATTCGATGCGGACCATGGGTCACCTTTCGATTGCGTCCGTCCGGTGCTGGCGACTCTAGGCCGGGCGCGAGATCGATTATGTGAGGCACATCACTTTCCACGTGCCTTATCCGCCGCGGCGAAATGCGCCATCTGGTCGGCATGGGCCTTGACGAAGGCCGGGCGGCCGATGGCGCGCGCGACGTAGGCGCGGCAGGCGGGACTGTCTGCCAGCGCGCCGAAGCCATCGATGACGCGCAGCACGTCCGCCATCAGGATGTCGGCGACGGAGAACGATCCGGCCAGCCACTCGCGGCTGGCGAGCACCGGCTCGAGATGCTTCAGCCGCAGCTTGAGAAAGTCGTCGACGAATTTCCACGCCGCCGTGTCGGTGGGATGTCCCATGAACTTCGACATGCCCCAGGGCAGGCTGGCCATCTCCACCGAATTCAGCGCCGCGAATACCCATTCCGTGGTCTCGGTGCGGCCGCGCGGATCGGATGGCATCAGCTTGTCGCTGAGGCCGCCGAGATGCAGCAGGATCGCGCCGGTCTCGAAGATCGAGAGGTCGCCGTCGGTCAGCCACGGCACCTGACCGAACGGCTGATGCGCCAGATGTGCAGGCCCGCGATTATCGAACGGGGCGCTGGCGACGCGATAGGGCAGGCCGGCCTCTTCGAGCGCCCAGCGCACGCGCAGGTCACGCACAAAGCCGCGTGGCGCTTCGGGAACCCAATTGAAGGTGGTCAGGGTGAGGTCCGCCATCTGCTGTCTCCGTGTCCTGGTTTCGGAGCATAGGACGAACGACGAGCGCCCGTTCCGACAACCGCTACCAACTCTTTTTGTGGCCGGCGGCCGAACCGGCTAGGCTCGCGGCCAATAACAGGAGGAAACCCGATGCCAGCAGCCTTCTTCGTCGTTCGTGCCATCGTTCCCGACGCCGAACAGCGCGCCGCCTTCGACCGATGGTACGAGACGGAACATGTGCCCGACGCGGTGAAGGCCTTCGGCGTCAGCAAGGCGTGGCGGTTCTGGAGCCTCGATGATCCCTCGCTGCATCAGGCGATGTATCAGTTCGACGACGAGCCCAAGCTCGCGGCGATGCTGAAGGGCGACAGCCTGCAAAAGCTCGTCGCCAATTTCGAGCGTGACTGGCCCGACGTGAAGCGCTCGCGCGAGACGCTGGTGCTGGCGCAGGAGTTCTCGCGTTAGGAACATCGGAAGTCTGCGTCGCGCTCAATCTGAACATGGGATTCAGCCTTGGTTCATGTCGTGACCGCGACACTTCCTCTGCATCACTTGCTTTGAGATCCAAGAGGAAGAAGCCATGGAGCGCCGGAACTTTCTGAAATTTGCATTGGGACTGACGGCGGGCGCCGCCGCGTTCGCCGCGACCGCGCAGGCAGCCCCGCTGTCGCCGCATCCGCTCGGTGATTCCGCGCGCATGCCGCAAGGCAATCCCGACGCTCATCCTGCCGTCACCACCAGCGAGGAAGCTGCCAAGCTGACCCCCGAGCAGGTGCACTGGCATGGCCATCACCGCCACTGGGGCTGGCGCCGCCGTCATTGGCGCCGGCATTACCGGCGCTGGCACCGCCGCCATGGCTGGTGAGCCCGGTCAGGCGTGAATTGGACGGGGATCGCAGCCGGCGATCCCCGTTTCGATTCCGGGGACCGCACTTTTCAGGGGCGCGCGAATCGTCGCCAGCAGCCGCCGAAACGAAAATGGCCGCGCAGGCTTTCGCCGCGCGGCCATCTTGACGAAGAGGAGATCAGAACGGGCGGCAGCGGCCGGCGTACCAGCGGAAGCCATAGGGGCACACGCGCGCGCGCGGCACGACGACGACCGGCGGGGCCACATATACGGGAGCCGGGCGCACCACGACCGCGCCGCGCATCGGGCGGCAATTCCCATAGGGGCCGCGATAGAAGCCACGGCCGCAGCCCTCGGCGGCGCTGGCCGCTTCGCTGAAACCGACGACCGCGCTGGCGAGCATGGCGGCGGCGAACAGGTATTTCATTTGATCTTCCTTCTCGTCCTTGGGGGCAAGTCTCTGCAGGCAAGTCTTTGAGGCAAGTCTTTGGAAGTCCGGCGCTTGCGGCGCACAATGAATCAAAAGACACGATTCGACATATCAAATCTTGCAACATGTCGACACGGCGCGATCCAAACCTGCCAATCATGACCTGAATGCGGCATGAACGTTCCCTTCAGCCACGGCTTGGGGCGACAGACATGGCGCGGGCGGCCGGGAAGGCTCGCTCCCAGCCCCCCGCAGGACCATTGCATATGGCGCGGTTCTCCTGTGGCCATCCTTCGAGACACCCGCCGTTGGCGGGCCCTCAGGACGAGGCGCGCGCTCATGCGAACGTCAGTCCTTCCGGTTGCCGAACAGGGCTGAAAACTGCTTCTCGCCGGTGCGGGTGAAGTTCACCACGCGGCTGCCGGGCGTCGTGTCACGCGCCGCCCATTTCAGCTCGGCGAAGCGCTGCATCATTGCAGCCCCCAGCGTGCCGGCAAGGTGATGCCGCCGCTCGCTCCAGTCGAGGCAGGCCTTGCACACCGGGCGGCGCGGGTGGGTGAGCATGTCGGACGAGATCTGCAGATGCTTTGCGAGAAACCGCTCGCCCTCGGCAGTCAGCTCGATGTCCTGCTTCTTCTGCCGGACCAGATTCCGCTCGCGCAGGGAATCCAGCATCTGCACGCCGAGATCGCCGGCGAGATGGTCGTAGCAGATCCGTGCGCGTCGCAACGCCGGATCCTTCGGCCCGGTGCGCACCCGCATGTGGCCGGTCCGCGCGGCGAGGCCCGCCAGGCCCTCGAGCACGCCGGCGACGTCGTCGTCGGTGAGGCGGTAGTAGCGGTGGCGGCCCTGCTTTTCCGGCTCCACCAGCCCGCCGGCCTCGAGCTTGGCCAGATGCGAGCTCGCCGTCTGCGGCGTGATGCCGGCCTCCTGCGCCAGCTCGCTCGCGGTGAGCGCGCGGCCGTTCATCAGCGCCGTGAGCATGTTGGCACGGGCGGGGTCGCCGACCAGGGAGGCGACCATGGCGATGTCGGGTCCTGATTTCATGCTTCGATGGTAGCCGAAGCGTTAGTGTCGGGCAAGGAGGTAGCGTGTTGCCGCAAACACGTCATTGCGAGCGAAGCGAAGCAATCCAGGTGCTTCAGCGGCGACGGCGTCGCTTGCGCTCTCGCAACGAAAATTCAGGAGCCATCATGTCCGTCACCGTCTTCATCCGCTACCAGCTCGATCCGTTCAAGCGGGCGCAGTTCGAGGAATATTCGAAGCGCTGGCTCACCATCATCCCGAAATGCGGCGGCGACCTGATCGGCTATTTCATGCCGCACGAGGGCACCAATAACATCGCCTTCGCGCTGATCACCTTCGAGAGTCTCGCCGCCTATGAAGCCTACCGTGCCCGGTTGCGGCAGGATGCGGAAGGCATGGCCAACTTTCATTTCGCCGAGGAACACAAATTCATCCTCGCCGAAGAGCGCACCTTCCTGCGCCAAGTCGTCCTATAAATGGTATTGTAGGCGAGATAGCAGCAGGAGATGCCCATGATCGCCGTGATCTTCGAGGTCTGGCCCAAGCCCGAACACCGCCAGGATTATTTCGACCTCGCAGCCGATCTGAAGCCGCTGCTGCAAACCATCGACGGCTTCATCTCGGTCGAGCGTTTCGAGAGCCTGACCGAGAAGGGCAAGATCCTGTCGGTGTCGTTCTGGCGGGACGAGGCGGCGGTCCAAGCCTGGCGCAACACGATGGAGCACCGCCGCACCCAGGCCAAGGGCAGGGCGAAGATCTTCGCCGATTATCATCTGCGCATCGCCAGCGTGGTCAGGGACTACAGCATGAGTGATCGCGACGAGGCCCCGAAGGACAGCCGGGCGGTGCATGATGCGCACTAGGCGCACTGGCGCTGCGGTGCCAGCAAACCTATGTGTGCGCGGCCAACAAGGGAGAGAAACATGCACGTGACAACCGCCGACAAGCGCGCGACCTTCAAGAAGATGCACGAGAGCGGATGTTTCATTCTGCCCAATCCGGTCGACGTCGGCAGCGCCAAGGCCCTGCAGCATCTCGGCTTCAAGGCGATTGCGTCATCGAGCGCGGGCTTTGCCTGGACCATCGGCAAGGCCGACAACCACGTCAATGTCGAGGACGTCTGTCAGCATCTGGCAGCATTGAGCTCGGCGGTCGACATTCCCGTCAACGCCGATTTCGAGGGCGGCTTTGCGGTCGAGCCGGACAGGGTCGCCGACAATGTCGAGCGCTGCGTGCGCACCGGCGTTGCCGGCCTGTCGATCGAGGATTCCACCGGTGACAAGGACAAGCCGATCTACGAGCGCGCGCTCGCGGTCGAGCGCATCAAGGCCTCGCGCAAGGCGATCGGCGACAGCGGCACGCTGCTGGTCGGCCGCTGCGAAGCCTATTTGTGGGGCGTGACCGATCTCAAGCTGGTCATCGACCGGCTCACCGCCTACGCGGACGCCGGCGCCGACTGCCTCTATGCGCCGGGCCTGAAGACCCGCGAGGACATCAGCGCCGTGGTGAAGGCTGTCGCGCCGAAGCCGTTCAATCTCCTGATCGGCGGGTCCGGCTTGTCGCTCAAGGAAGCCGAGGACCTCGGCGTGCGCCGCATCAGCGTCGGCGGCTCGCTCGCCCGCGCCGCCTGGGGCGGCTTCATGCGCGCGGCCAAGGAGATGGCGGAGAAGGGCACCTTCACCGAGCTCGGCAGCGGCTATTCCGGCGGCGAGCTCAACAAGATGTTCAGTTAATCCGTCGACAAACGAAGAGCGGCGGGACCTTGCGGGTCCCGCCGCTCTCTCATGTGCAATGGCGCTCGCGGTGTTACTTCGCGCCGTCAGACGGCGTCTGCGTATCCGGCGCCGGCTTGGCTGCCGGCATATCCGTTGGCGCAGCCGGCTTGCTCGGCGCCGCGCCCGTGGTCACGCCCGGCGCGGTGTTGGCGCGCGGCGTCACGTCGCGCATGCCGGGAGGTGCGGCCGGATTGGCGGGCGCCTGCTGGGCGGTTTGCGTCGCCGGCGTCGTGCTCGCCTGGTTGCCGGTGGTGGTGTTGTTCAGGCCGTAGAACACGGCGCCCAGCACCAGTGCAATCGCAACAGCGAACAGCGCGACCTTGCCGCTGGAGGCGGGGCCTTCGCCGAGCTCGGGATCGGCCTGCAGGTCGCCATCCCGGCGCGCCGCGCGAAGATACTCGTCGTCGGCGAGGTTCGGGCGGTACGGATCGTTGGGAAAACGGTCGTCAGCCATCGATTTGGTCTCCTCGGTTATGACGCCGGGACAACCCTCAGATGTGAGATTCCGTTCCGCGCCTCCTTATGCTTTCGTCGCATGTTGCTCTGCCACCGGGAATCGGGAACCTGTTTCAAGGGGAACCGGACGCGAGTTCCATCGATGCGATAGGGTAGAAGCGCAAGGGGACAGGCTCATGTGGACTTTGCCGCCGACCGATAGCGTGCTGCATTTCCTGTCTCTGGTCGCAATCGCCGCGCAGGGCATGACGGCTGCGCTCGCCGCCGGGCGCCGCAGCATGGACTGGCTCGGTGTCTGCTTCCTCGGCTGCATCACCGCGCTTGGTGGCGGCACGTTGCGCGATCTTTTCCTCGGACATTATCCGCTGGCCTGGGTGCAAAGCCCGATCTATCTCGCGCTGGCCGGCGGGGCCGCCTTCCTCACCATCCTGTTCGCGCGTCTCGTGCACCGGCTCAAGGTCGCCTTCATCGTGCTCGACGCCATCGGGCTCGTCGTCTTCACCATGGCCGGCTGCGACGTCGCCTGGCAGATGGACGCTTCGCTGCCGATCGTCATCGTCTCGGGTATGGTGACCGGCTGTGCCGGCGGCGTCTTGCGCGACGTGCTCTGCAACGACGTGCCGCTGCTGTTTCGCTCCGAGCTTTACGCCAGCGTCTCGGTGGTGACGGGCCTGTTCTACGCCACCGCGTTCGGCCTCAACCTCCATGCCGAGCTCTGGACCCTCCTGACCTTCGCCCTCGGCATCAGCCTCCGCCTGCTGGCGGTGCGCTACAAATGGGAGATGCCGAAATTCGTGTTCACGGGGGAGGAGGAGGAGAGGTAGCTCCATCCGCCGTCATTGCGAGCGTAGCGAAGCAATCCAGAATCCCTCGACGGAAAGACTCTGGATTGCTTCGTCGCAAGAACTCCTCGCAATGACGCGGAGAGAGCTATTGCTGCCCACGCGCCTTCGCCACCTGTGCCGGCGTCACCAGCGGCCCGGCATTGCCCCAGGCGTTGCGGATGTAGTTCGTCACCGCGGCGATCTCGGCGTCGGACAGCTGCTTGGCATAGCCCGGCATCTCGCCGGTGTTGGGGGCGCGCGGCGTGGTCACGGTGTGGGCGCCGTCGAGGATGATGCGCAAGGTGGAGGATGGATTGATCGACTGCAGCAGCGCATTGCCCGGCAGCGGCGGATAGATCCGCGGCGCGCCCGAGCCGTCGGCCTCGTGGCAGGCGATGCAGAGCCTTGCGTAGACGGCCTGGCCCGCCTTCATCTCGGCCTCGTCGGGCGGCGCCACGATGGTCTCGCGCCGCGACGGCGGCAGGCTCTTCAGATAGACCGCGATCGCGCGCACGTCGGCATCGCTCATCTTCGACGTCGAATTGACGATCACTTCCGCCATCGGCCCGCCGGCATGGCTCCTGGCGTTGCGCCCGCTCTGCAGATATTCGGCGATGTCTTCCGCGCTCCACGACTGCAGTCCGGTGCGCGCGGCGCCATCGAGCCGCGGCGCGTACCAGTTGCCGAGCTCGCTGCCCGACAGGGCCTGCGCACTCTTGTCCGCTCCGAAATAATTCTTCGGCGTATGGCAGGCGCCGCAATGACCGAGCCCGGTGACGAGATAGCCGCCCCTGTTCCAGGCTGCGCTCTTGCTCTGGTCCGGCTCGAACAGGCCGGGCTTGAAATACATGGCGTTCCAGACCCGCATCAGGCCGCGATAGCCGAACGGCCAGCGCAGCTCCGGCGGCTTGTTGCGGTTGGCGACAGGGGCGAGCGTGCCGAGATAGGCGCGGATCGCCAGCGTGTCATCCTTCGTCATCTTCGTGAAATAGGGATAGGGGAAGGCCGGGTAATAGTTCGAGCCGTCGGGCGCCACACCTGCGCGGACCGCGCGCACGAAGTCGGCATCCGCCCAGGCGCCGATCCCGGTCTCGCGGTCCGGCGTCAGGTTCGGCGCATAGATCGCGCCGAAGGGCGTGTCGATGCGCTTGCCGCCTGCGAACGGCTTGGCGGGATCGGCCGTGTGGCAGCCCGCGCAGTCGCCGGCCTCGACCAGCGTCTTGCCATAGGCGATCAGCTCCGGCGACGGCTCAGCCGCGCTTGCAATCGCACTGCACAACGCCAAGCCCGCAACAGCCAAGCCAGCTAGAATCGTCCGCATCGAAAGCCTCTCCTGCGACCAATCGCCCGCATCCGGCATGGCGGGCGCGTCATTCATTTCGCCACAGTGGGGGTATGGTGACACAAATTGAAAACGGTATGCGTGTTTCAGGCCACGAAGTTGCGATTTTTACCCGAGCCTCCCTTTGGTCCAGATTTGTGATGCGGATCGTGAAATATCCGACATAGAGTGGCGGAATTGGTCGGCGCGCCCTAGCTAAAAACAACGGGAAGGCAACGGCTTAAGTCAGCAAGACCTGAACAGGGCGTGGAAAGAGGACAGCATGGGCATCAACCAGGGTCCGATCAGTCTCGATCAGAAATACACCCAGGAAACCGGGCACGTCTTCACCACGGGCATCCAGGCCCTGGTCCGTCTGCCCATGGCCCAGATCCGGCGCGACCGCGCCGCAGGCCTGAACACCGCGGGCTTCATCTCCGGTTATCGCGGCTCGCCGCTCGGCGGCTACGACCAGCAGCTCTTTGCCGCGCGAAAGCATCTGGAGCAGTACAACATCAAGTTCCAGCCCGGCGTGAACGAGGATCTGGCGGCCACCGCCGTCTGGGGCTCGCAGCAGCTCAACCTCTCGCCCGGTGCGAAGTACGACGGCGTGGTCGGCATCTGGTACGGCAAGGGCCCCGGCGTCGATCGCTGCGGCGACGTGTTCCGCCACGGCAACGCCGCAGGCTCGGCCAAGAACGGCGGCGTGCTCTGCCTCGCCGGTGACGATCACGGCGCGAAATCCTCCACCGTCCCGCATCAGTCCGACCATGCCTTCATGTCGGCGCTGATGCCTTACCTCTATCCCTCGAGCATCCATGAGATGATCGAGATGGGCCTGCTCGGCATCGCGATGTCGCGCTATTCCGGCTGCTGGGTCGGCATGAAGGTGATCACGGAGACGGTGGAGACCACCGCCGAGATCGACCTCACCGACGAGATGAAGCCCTTCATCATCCCCGCCGATTTCGAGCTGCCGCCCGGCGGCCTCAATCTGCGCTGGCCCGACGACCGCTTCGAGCAGGACCGCCGCCTGCAGGACTACAAGGGCTTTGCCGCGATCGCCTTCGCGCGCGCCAATCGGGTCAACCGCGTCACCATGGATTCGCCGAACGCCCGTTTCGGCATCATGGCCTCCGGCAAGAGCTACGAGGACGTCCGCCAGGCGCTGCGTGAACTCGGGATCACCGAGGAGGTCGCGGCGAAAATCGGCCTTCGCCTCTACAAGATCGGTATGCCCTGGCCGCTGGAGCCGGAAGGCGTGCATGAGTTCGCCGTCGGCCTGGAGGAGATCTTCATCGTCGAGGAGCGCCGCGAGATCGTCGAGAACCAGGTCAAGCAGGTGCTGTTCAACTGGCGTGACGACGTGCGCCCGCGCATCGTCGGCAAGATGGACGAGCACGACAAGCGCTTCCTGACTTTCGCCGCCGAGCTCAGCGTCGCCTCGCTTGCGACCTCGCTCACCGAGCGGCTTCTCAAGCTCGATCTCAACCCCGAGGTCGCTTCGATGCTCCGCGCCAAGGCCGACTGGTTCAACGGCCGCCAGGCGAGCCAGATGCAGGCGGTCGCCCCTGTCTCCCGCACTCCGTATTTCTGCTCCGGCTGCCCCCACAACACCTCGACCAAGGTCCCCGAAGGCAGCCGCGCGCTCGCCGGCATCGGCTGCCATTTCATGGCGCTGTGGATGGACCGCTCGACCGAGACCTTCACCCATATGGGCGGCGAGGGCGTGCCGTGGGTCGGCATCGCGCCCTTCACCAACGAGAACCACATCTTCGCCAATCTCGGTGACGGCACCTATTTCCATTCCGGTAGTCTTGCGATTCGCCAGTCGGTCGCCTCCAAGGCCAACATCACCTACAAGATCCTCTACAACGACGCCGTCGCCATGACCGGCGGCCAGCGTCACGACGGCGATCTCTCGCCGCAGAAGATCATGGCGCAGCTGTATGCCGAGGGCATCAGCGAGATCTACCTCGTCTCGGAGAACCCGGATTCCTATCCGGCCGACACCATCCCGCCCGGCGTGAAGAAATATCACCGCGACGAGCTGCAGAACGTCATGAAGATGTGCCGCGAGTTCAAGGGCACTTCCGCGATCGTGTTCGTGCAGACCTGCGCGGCCGAGAAGCGCCGCCGCCGCAAGCGCGGCCTGATGGAGGACCCGGCGCGCCGCGTCATGATCAACCCGGCCGTCTGCGAAGGCTGCGGCGACTGCTCGGTGCAGTCGAACTGTATCTCGGTCGAGCCTCTGGAGACCGAGTTCGGCCGCAAGCGTGCGATCAACCAGTCGTCCTGCAACAAGGATTATTCCTGCCTGAAAGGCTTCTGCCCGTCCTTCGTCACCGTTGACGGCGGCAAGCCGCGCCACCGTGCGCCGGCGGAGCTTGCCGATATCGGTGCGCTGCCCGAGCCGGCCTCGCGGCCGACACTTGAAAAACCCTACAACATCGCGGTCGGCGGTGTCGGCGGCACCGGCGTGCTGACCATCGGCGCGCTGCTCGGCATGGCCGCCCATATCGAGGGCAAGGCCTCGATGATCCTGGACATGTCCGGCCTTGCGCAAAAGGGCGGGGCGGTGCTCAGCCACGTCCGCCTGTCGGATCATCCGGCCGAGGTGACCTGCTCGCGCATCGTCACCGGCACGGCCGATCTCGTGCTCGCGGCCGATGAAGTGGTCGCGGTCGCCAAGGACACCATCTCGCTGTGCGATAGCAGCCGCACCCGCGGCGTCATCAACAGCCACGTCATCCCCACCGCCGATTTCGTCCTCAACCGCGATTTCAACTTCCAGACCCGCAAGCTCAACGCGGTGCTGGAGACGGCGCTGCACAAGGACTCCGTGTTCTTCGACTTCACCAAGCCGGCCGAGCAGCTGCTCGGCGATGCCATCGCCACCAACATGATGATGATGGGCTATGCCTATCAGAAGGGCCTGTTCCCGCTGTCCGCGGAGTCGATCGAGCAGGCCATCGAGGTCAACGGCGTCTCGATCAAGATGAACAAGGAAGCCTTCCGCCTCGGCCGCCTCGCGGTCGCCGATCCCCAGCGTCTGGCCGACATGCTGAAGGGCACCGATGAAGTCGTTGCGCCCAAGACGCTGGATGCGATGAGCCTCGACGAGGTCATTGAGCATCGGGCCAGGCATCTCACGGCCTATCAGAACGGACGTCTTGCAGAACGCTATCGCAAACTGGTCGACCAGGTTTGCGATGCCGCGGTGAAGGGCGGCTTTGGCGATGCACTGCCGCGCGCGGTCGCGGTGAACTATGCCAAGCTGCTGGCCTACAAGGACGAATACGAGGTCGCGCGCCTCTACACCGACGGCGCCTTCGAGCAGCAGCTCCGTGACCAGTTCGAAGGCGACTTCAAGTTCAACTTCAATTTCGCCCCGCCCATTCTCGCCCGTGGCGTGGATGCGCTCGGCCGCCCCAAGAAGCGCGTCTTCGGCCCCGGCATGCTCAAGGTCCTGCGTGTCCTGGCCAAGCTCAAATTCCTTCGTGGCACGGCGCTCGACATCTTCGGCCGCAGCGCCGACCGCAAGCTCGAGCGCGATCTGATCGTCGGCTACGAGAAGGACGTTGCCACCGTGCTCGGCCTGTTGTCGCCTGTCACGATAGACACTGCGGTGGAGCTGCTCTCGCTGCCCGATCGCATCCGCGGCTACGGCCCGGTGAAGGAGAAGGCGGTCGCGGACGCCAAGGTACGCTACGCCCAGCTCGCAGCGGACCTGGCGAACCCGCCGCCCGCGCCGCGGCAGATCGCAGCGGAGTAGAGAGGTCCCGTAGGGTGGGCAAAGGCGCAACGCGCCGTGCCCACGACCTGCCATTGATTGCGAAGAAGACGTGGGCACGCTTCGCTTTGCCCACCCTACGGCATTTCGATCTGGGCCAGCAGGCCGGCAATTTACCCGCCCCGCGTGGTTTGCTATTCGTACGCTCTCCCTCCCGGTAGCGGACGCGCGAGCGATGTTCACAGCCCTTGATGCGCCTCCCGATCGGCTCGATCAGCACGAGCGGAATTTCGTCGAGAAAATCCGCGCGCATGGTTGGTTCGGCACGCATGTCATGCCGGATGACGAGGGGCCGGGCTTCATCTACACCACCGGCTTCTGGCTGAAGTTCAACTTTCCGGAGGTGATCCTGTTTTCGATGCGGCGACAGACCGCTCATGACACGTTCTGGACGATCTATCGCGAGCTCGATGCGGGGCGGCGTCCACCAATCGGCGAGCCGACAGATGCGATCTTTGAGAACGTCACCGCGGTCTTTCTGCCGGTTTCGTCGCGACAATATCCAAACTACCTCGGCTGGAGCAGGTGGTTCTATGGCAATGATGAGTTCGAGTGCCTCCAGCTCGTCTATCCCGATCGCGACGGTCATTTTCCCTGGGCCGCGGAAGCGTCCGCCGAAGTCCGCGCTGCACAGCCCGACCTGACGGATGGCAACTGGCAGGGACTGCGCAAGGTCTCGTAGGAGGCGACCAAGCGTCATCGATAAATGAAGCTACCCTACGAAGAAGGCTCCGTATTTGTGCTGCCACTCCGGAGCGGTGGATTTGCCCGTGGAGTCGTTGCCCGCTCGCCCCGCCGGGGAAGGGTCCTGCTGGGATACTTTTTCGGTCCGCGTCTCGAAACGTCGGGGGAGGCCACGTTCGATGACCTTCATCCCAATCTTGCCGTGGCCAGAATCCGCTTCGGAGACCTCGCGTTGATGGAAGGCCGGTGGCTGATCATCGGTAAGATTCCCGGTTGGAATCGGGCGGATTGGCCAATCCCCGACTTTGTTAGGCGCGATCCAATTTCGAAAAAGGCTTGGCTGGTACGATACGTGAACGACGAGCCGCTTCGCAGCGTGTCCGAGCTCCTTTCCAACTATGATGACCTGCAGCTGTTGGACAGCGATAGTCTGTTCGGCGCGGGAGCGGCGGAAGCCAAAATTTCAAAGCTCTTGGCTCTTCAGCAGAACTAATGGGATCGTAGTCCGTGAGGTAGCAAGGCGAAGCGTGCCCGCGTCGTCGGCATCGATCTCGGTGAAGTGGTTAGCACAGCGCGTTGCGCCTTCCCATCCTGCAACACTACGGCACCAGGCGGCATACCATCCCTAGCGTTGCCCGTCGGGCAAAACACCGGCGGGTCAATCCACCGCCACGAAAATATTCCGCTTTACCGAAATTCGGAATTGTCGTATCACCCTGCCACCTCATCCCTCACAGAGGGGCGTATCGCGATCGTCACGAAACGCGGGGTGAGCGGCGGTGGACGCGGGCTGCGTCGCACGGGGCATTGTCTCGTGCACGACGGGCGTGGTCTTGCGTACGGCAAAATCGTGTGGTCCTGACGCCCGCAGGCTGGCGTCAAGTCTTGCGGTCACTCGCAAGGCGACGGGGGCAATAGTGCATCGCTCCCCGGGGAGAGCGCGACATAAGCCGTAAAGCCACTGCGCAGGGAAGGCCGGATGTTCGGCTTCACCTGTATGCCGCTGTGCAGCCTCTTGTAGCGCAATCTTCGCACAGTGGACCGTGGGTGCCCGGCCGGCACCCGGTCTTCCCTGCGCCCTCCGTTTTTCGAGGGAGGCAAGACGGACGCAAAACTCGGGCAGGACGTGCCGCGAGAAGGCTTCGTTGCGCTTGCAACGTTGAGGCAATCTCGCAATCTGACCCGTCATCCTGAGGTGCGAGCCTCTTCGGCGAGCCTCGAAGGACGACGGAGCTGGGAGTTGCGCTCACCCGCTGCCCTCTCGTCCGACGGAATATTTCCGCGCTTGCCAATCCGCCGATCGCGGTTCAGAAAAAAGAGCCAATAAGAAACGCGAGCGGAGACCTCTGTTTTGACCATCAAGGGCAAGGCCTACATTGCCGGGATCTACGAGCACCCGACCCGGCATGCGCCGGATAAATCCACCGCCCAGCTCCACGCCGAGGTCGCCAAGGGCGCGATCGAGGATGCCGGGATCAGCAAGGACGATGTCGACGGCTATTTCTGCGCGGGCGATGCGCCTGGCGGCGCCTGGCCGATGGTCGATTATCTCGGCCTCAACACCAAGAAACTGCGCCACGTCGATTCCACCGAGACCGGCGGCTGTTCCTACATCATCCATCTCGGCCATGCCGCCGAGGCGATCGCCGCGGGCAAGTGCTCGATCGCGCTGATCACGCTCGCCGGCAAGCCGCGCACCGGCGTGATGCCGCCGCGTGCGGCCGGCGCCGAGGTCGATTTCGAATCCGCTTACGGTGCGACCACGCACAATGCCTATGGCATGTGTGCCATGCGCCACATGCACGACTATGGCACCACCTCGGAACAGCTCGCCTGGATCAAGGTCGCGGCCTCGCACCATGCGCAATACAATCCGCATGCGATGCTCAAGGACGTCGTTACCGTCGAGGACGTTCTGAACTCGCCGATGATCTCCGATCCCCTGCATCGCATGGATTGCTGCGTCGTCTCCGATGGTGGCGGCGCGCTGATCGTGACGACGCCCGAGATCGCCAAGAGCCTGAAGAAGCCACTGGTCAAGCTGATCGGCCACGGCGAAGCCATGAAGGGCCCGCGCGGCGGCAAGGATCTCGATCTCACTTATTCCGCCGGTGTCTGGTCCGGCCCGCGTGCGTTCGAGGAAGCCGGCATCACGCCGAAGGACATCAAATACGCCTCGATCTATGACAGCTTCACCATCACGGTGCTGATGCAGCTCGAAGACCTCGGCTTCTGCAAGAAGGGCGAGGGCGGCAAGTTCGTCGCCGACGGCAATCTGATCTCGGGTGTCGGCAAGCTGCCGTTCAACACCGACGGCGGCGGTCTCTGCAGCAACCATCCCGTCAACCGCGGCGGCATGACCAAGATCATCGAGGCCGTCAGGCAGTTGCGCGGCGAGGCCCATCCGAAGGTGCAGGTGAAGAATTGCGATCTCGCCATCGCCCACGGCACCGGCGGCCTGCTGGGTGTCCGCCACGCCGCCTCGACGGCCATTCTGGAGCGCGTGTGATGAGTGAAGCGAAAAAGTATCCGGCCCCGGTGACCAATCCGGAGACCGCCGCGTTCTGGGACGCGGCCAAGCAGGGCAAGTTCGTGATCAAGCGCTGCACCGCCTGCGGCGAAGCGCACTACTTCCCGCGCTCGATCTGCCCGTTCTGCTACTCCGACAAGACGGTGTGGGAGGAAGCCTCGGGCGAGGGCACGATCTACACCTGGAGCCTGATGCGGAAGTCGCCGACCGGCCCGTACGCGATCGGCTACGTCACGCTGAAGGAGGGCCCGTCGGTGCAGACCAATTTCGTCGACTGCGATCTGGAAAAGCTCAAGATCGGCCAGAAGGTGAAAGTGGTGTTCAAGCCGACGGATGGTGCGCCGCTGCCGTTCTTCACGGTGGCCTGATTGCTTTCTTCCTTCCCCCTCATGTCCGCCGAAGCCTTTGGCGAAGGCGGATGTGGGAGAAGGTGGCGCGAAGCGCCGGATGAGGGGTTGCTCTCCACGGAAAGACTCTCCGTGCGGAAGCAACCCCTCACCCAAAACGAGTTTGTTGCTCCGGCGGAGTAGCCCTCTCCCACAAGGGGAGAGGGCACATTAACGAGCGCCGGCGCTCGCTGAGAAAATGCCGGAGAGGAACACAAGCAAAATGTCCGCCAGATACGAAGAGCTCAAAGCCCTCAAGAACCTCGGCCAGAAATACGCCTACACCGATCGCGAGGTGATGCTCTATGCCTACGGCATCGGCCTCGGCGCCGATCCGATGGACGAGAACGAGCTCGCCTTCGTCAACGAGGGCACGTTCACGCCGCGGCCGCTGAAGGTGGTGCCGACCTTTGCGTCCGTCGCCGCTTGGGGCTCGGGGCCGGGCGAGATGAACCTCAATCGCGTCATGGTGGTGGACGGAGAGCGCGACATCACCTTCCACCAGCCGCTGCCGGTGGCTGCGAACATCACCGCCGATTCCTCCGTCGTCGAGGTCTACGACAAGGGCAAGGACAAGGGCGTCGTGATCGCCCACCAGACCGTGCTGAAGAACGAGAAGGGCGAGAAGCTGGCAACGCTGGTCGCCTCGCGCTTCGCCCGCGGCGACGGCGGCTTCGGCGGGCCGAACCTGACCCAGCCCGATCCGCACAAGATCCCCTCGCGCAGCCCCGACAAGACCATCGACATCGTCACGCGCCCGGACCAGGCGCTGGTCTATCGGCTCTGCGGCGATCGCAACCCGCTGCACTCCGATCCCGAGTTCGCCAAGAAGGCCGGCTTCCCGCGTCCGATCCTGCACGGCATGTGCACCTACGGCATCACCTGCCGCGGCGTGCTGCAGACCTACGCCGATTACGACGCCAGCGCCTTCCGCCAGCACGTCGCGCGGTTCTCTTCGCCGGTGTATCCCGGCGAGACCGTGACCATGGACCTTTGGAAGGACGGCAACACGATCTCGTTCGAAGCCAAGGTGAAGTCGCGAGGCGTCACCGTGATCAAGAACGGCAAGACGGTGCTGGGTTAGGAAGGCCTCGTGCCCCGGACGCGGCGCAGCACGCAGTGATGCGCCGCTGAGCCGGGGCCCGGAAAACCCAGGCGAAGAAAGATCTGGGTCCCGGCTCTGCGACGCAGCGTTTCACGCTGCATCGCGTCCGGGACACGAGAGAAAAACAACAAACAGGGAGAAGCCACCATGGGATTACTCGACGGCAAGGTTGCGCTGATCACCGGGGCGGGCGGGGGACTCGGTGAGGCCTATGCAAGGCTGTTTGCGCGGGAAGGGGCCGCGGTTGTCGTCAACGATCTCGGTGGCCCCCGCGACGGTTCCGGCGCCGACAAATCGATGGCCCAGCAGGTCGTGGACGCGATCAAGGCCGAGGGCGGCAGGGCGGTCGCCAACGGTGCCGACATCTCCACCATGGAGGGCGGCCAGTCTGTGTTCGACGATGCCATCAAGCATTTCGGCCGAGCCGACATCCTGGTCAACAACGCCGGGATCTTGCGCGACCAGACCTTTCACAAGGCCTCCGAGTCCGACTGGGACAAGGTCATCAAGGTCCACCTGAAGGGCACCTTTTGTTGCACCATGCCGGTGTTTCGCTGGATGCGGGAAAATGGCGGCGGCGTCATCGTCAACACCTCCTCGACATCAGGCCTGATCGGCAATTTTGGCCAGACCAATTACGGCGCGGCCAAGGGCGGCATCTGGGGCCTGTCCAACGTGCTGGCCATCGAGGGCCGCAAGTACAACATCCGGATCTGGACCCTGGCCCCGGGCGCCCTGACCCGCATGACCGCAGACCTGCCCCGCTATAAGGAGAACCCCGGCGCGGCGCTGGGGCCGGACGGCATCGCACCGGCCGTGCTATACATGGTCAGCGACTTGTCGGGCGACCAGACCGGCAAGGTGCTGGGCGTGTCCGGGCCCCGCGGCGTGCGCGAAATGCGGATGATGGAAATGGAAGGCTGGAAACCGCCGCACTCGGGCTGGAAGGCCCAGGACGTCGTCGATCACGCCAAGGAGATCTTCTTCTCCGAGGAGCAGATCAAGATGGGGGCGCGGAGGTTTTAGCCACACTGTCATTCCGGGGCGCGACGAAGTCGCGAGCCCGGAATCCATAACCCCGGCTTGTGGTTATGGATTCCGGGCCTGTCCCTTCGGGCCATCCCGGAATGACGACAATTGATAGGACAGAGACCACGATGAAACTCACCGCCGACGCCAAGGGCACCTTCGCAATCGCGCCGACGCCGTTCCATGACGACGGCCGGATCGACGAGCGCTCGATCGACCGCCTGACCGATTTCTACGAGGAGGTCGGCTGCGACGGCGTCACGGTGCTCGGCATCCTCGGTGAAGCCCCCAAGCTCGATGCGGTCGAGGCCGAGCAGGTCGCGGTGCGCTTCATCAAGCGCGCGAAGAAGATGCAGGTGATCGTCGGCGTCTCCGCGCCGGGCTTTGCCACCATGCGCTCGCTGGCCAAGGCCTCGATGGATGCGGGGGCGGCCGGCGTCATGATCGCGCCGCCGCCATCCTTGCGCACCGACGACCAGATCATCGGCTATTTCAAGCAGGCGGCCGAGGCCATCGGGCCCGACGTTCCCTGGGTGCTGCAGGACTACCCGTTGACGCTCTCGGTGGTGTTCACCCCGGCCGTGATCCGCAAGATCGTCATGGACAATCCGAACTGCGTGATGCTCAAGCACGAGGACTGGCCGGGCCTGGAGAAGATCACGACGCTGCGCGGCTTCCAGAAGGACGGCTCGCTCCGTCCGCTCTCGATCCTGTGCGGCAACGGCGGCACGTTCCTGGACTTCGAGATGGAGCGCGGCGCCGACGGCGCCATGACCGGCTATGCCTTCCCCGAGCTCCTGATCGACGTCGTCAACCTCTCCAAGGCCGGCAAGCGCGATGCCGCGCACGACCTGTTCGACGCCCATCTGCCGCTGATCCGCTACGAGCAGCAGCCCGGCGTCGGCCTCACCATCCGCAAATACGTGCTGCAGAAGCGCGGCATCATCGCCTCCAGCGCGCAGCGCAAGCCCGGCGCGACCATCACGGCGACGGCGAAGGCGGAGGTCGAGTACCTGCTGTCGCGCGTCGCCCGTTTCGACAAGCGCGCCAATCTCGGCCCGCAATCCAGCGCCGCGGGTTAGTCGCATGGCCGAGACATCAGCATCACGCCCGGCCTCGACGATCCTCCTGCTGCGCGACGGCGCGCAGGCCGACGGCCGGGACCGCGGCGAAGTCGAGATCTTCATGATGGTCCGCCATCATCAGATCGAGTTCAACTCGGGCGCGCTGGTGTTTCCCGGCGGCAGCGTCGATGCCGGCGACAAGGAGATCGTCGCCCGTGCCGATTTGTATTCGGGCGGTGAAGCCTTGAGCGAATCCGATCGCGGCTTTCGCATTGCCGCGATCCGAGAGACCTTCGAAGAGAGCGGCATCCTGCTGGCGCGCGCGAAGGGGACGGGCACGGCTGTTGATGCCAGGCGTGCCGGCGAGATCGCGGACGCGCATCGCGTTGCGCTCAACGAGCACAAAATCAGCTTCCTGAAGATCCTCGAGGACAACGGCCTCCAGCTCGCGCTCGACACGCTGGTGCCGTATGCGCACTGGATCACGCCGGAGGGGATGCCCAAACGCTTCGACACCTGGTTCTTCCTTGCGGCCGCACCGCCCGACCAGCTCGGCGCCCATGACGGCCGCGAGTCCACCGATTCGATCTGGCTCTCGGCGCGCGAGGCGGTCGAGGGCGGCGAGAGCGGCCGTTTCAAGCTGCCGTTCCCGACCACGCGCAATCTGATCCGCCTCGCCAAGCAGGGCAGCGTCAAAGACGCGCTGGAGCACGCCAGGGGCCTGTCGATCGTCACGGTGATGCCGGTCATGACCAAGACCGAAACCGGCCGCCAGCTCCGCATCCCCCGCGAAGCCGGTTATGACGGAGAGGTGTTCGAGGTCGGCGCAGTCGGCTAGAACACTTCGACGCTGGGCGAAGTATCGAGGCCTGGGGTCGCGCTAGGTTCCGTCCATCGTGAAGGACGGAGCGGGCGATGGACACAAGGCAGGACACCAACATCGCTGGCGAGCTGGCGCTGCTGGTCGCGCTCGCAACGCTCTGGGGCGGCTCCTACGCCTTCATCAAGCTCGGTGTCGCCACCATTCCGCCGATCACCCTGATCGCGGCCCGCACGACGATTGCCGGCCTGCTGCTGCTGTTGGCCATGTGGGCGCGGGGCGTCAGGATGCCGACTGATGCGGCGACCTGGCAGCGCTTCGCATTCCAGGCCGTGCTCAACAGCGTAATCCCCTGGACGCTGATCGCTTGGGGCGAGCGCCATGTCGACGCCGCGCTCGCCACCATCCTCAACTCGGCCGGGCCGATCTTCACTTTCCTGCTCACCGCGATCGTCACCCGCCACGAGGCGACGACCCCGCGAAAGCTGTTCGGCGTCGTCGCCGGCATGGCCGGCATCCTGCTGATCGTCGGCACCGATGCCTTCCATGACATCGGCAGCGGCCTCGTTGCGGAAGCCGCCATCGTCGCCGCCACCGTCTGCTACGCCTGTGCCGCGATCTTCGGCCGCAGCTTCAAAGGCCTCGATCCCATGGCGCCGGCCGCCGGCTCGCTGCTGGCCGGCGCGGCCGTCCTGATCCCGGCCTCGCTCGTGGTCGAGCAGCCCTGGACACTGTCGCCCTCGCTCAGTTCCGTGCTGGCGCTGCTCGCACTCGCGGTGTTCTCGACGGCCACGGCATTCGCGATCTATTTCCGCCTGATCCAGACCCTGGGCTCGGTCGGTACCACCGCGCAGGCCTATTTGCGCGTCCCCATCGGGGTTGCCATCAGCGTCGCCTTCCTCGGCGAGACCCTGAGCCGGACCGCCTGGATCGGGCTTGCCTGCGTCGTCCTTGGCGTCGCCGCCATGACGATCCCGGCCCGGCCGCAGCCGAGCGTCAAACCGTCATAGGCGGCTGAAGGGGCTCCAGGACCGCCATATTAAGGATATTCCGCGCCCCGGGCATGTTCCCCCCGGGCGCCAATACGTCGTATATTGGGCCCCCAGTAGCCCGGGTCCGTAAACGCACCAATGTCCGCCGAATTGACGCCGATCCCTGAGAAAAAGCGAATCTTCTCGCTCTCCATCGGCCAGCTCACCTTCGGCAGCTTCCTGTTGGTGCTGGCCGTGATCATCGTCACCTCCACCGCGAGCGTGATCGCGATCCGGCACATCGACACGACGTTCGCCGAGCTGCAGCGGCTCCAGAGCGTCGGTGACCTCGCCGAGGACATCGACCGCCGCATGAACGAATTGCGCCTCGCCGCGCGCGATTTCGTCACCGATCCCGGTGCCGGCATCCAGTTCAAGCAGGTCGGGGAAGCGGCCTCGACGCTCAGCGACATCCTGAAGAAGACCCGCATCGAGCTCGCGCCCGAGCAGCAAGATATGATCGACGGGGTCACCGAGCGGCTTGCGACCTACCGCACGGGCCTGGAACGGATCTCCACCCTGATCGACCGCCGCGCCCAGCTGCTCGCCGGCCTGCCGCCGCTGCGCGACCAGTTCGACAGGGCCGTCGCCGGCGCCGCCGACCGCGAGCTGGCCTCGCGCCTGTCGGAGGCGCAGAGCCGCATCGCGCTGGGGTTGCTCGCGCGCAATCCGTCCGCGGCCGAGCAGGCCGCCCAGAGCATGCGGGCACTGAACATCGGCGATGCCTCCTTGAGGTCGGCGGTGAACGATTACGCCGAAGCCATCATGGCCGTGGCCGTCCGCGAGCGGCAGATCGCCGACATCGACCGCGAGGTGCTGGGGACCGAAGGCCGGCTGATCGGCCGCGTCACCGAATTGCTGCGCGAAGTCAGCGACCGGCGCGGCCACGTGCTGTCGCGCGACTTTGCCCGGACGCTGACGGAAGCGCGATGGCAGAGCATCGTGCTCGGCAGCATCGGCGTCCTGATCGGTATCGGCGCGGCCTTGTTCGTGGTGCGCAGGACGGTCCGTCCGCTCGCCCAGATCGCACGCTCCATCCGCGCACTCGCGGCGGGCCGGAAGGACACCTCGATCCCATCGGCCGACCTCGACAACGAGATCGGCGACATCGCGCGGGCCGCCGAAGTGTTCCGCCGCGCGCTGGAGGAAGCCGACACGGCGCGCGAGGCGGCGGTGCGCGCGCTCACCGAGCAGCGCCTGGCTGAGGAGAGCTATCGCAAGCTGTTCGAAGGCTCGATCGACGGCATCTATGTGACGACGCCGGCCGGCGATCTCCTCAACGCCAATCCGGCGCTGGCGCGGATGATGGGCTATGACAGCCCGCAGCAGCTGATCGACAGCATCAACGACATCGCCCACACCATCTACGTCCATCCCGAGGCGCGCGCCGAATACCAGCGGCTGATGGCGCGTGACGGCATGGTGCGCGAGTTCGAGTATCAGGTGCGCCAGCGCAGCGGCGACATCCTGTGGCTGTCCGACAGCGCCACCGGCGTGCGGGACGAAGCCGGCAACATCGTTCGTTACGAAGGCACGCTGCGCGATATCACCGACCAGAAGCGGGCGGAAGACGCCATCGCCGAGGGCCGGCGCCTGCTCCAGCAGGTCATCGACACCGTGCCCGCGGTGATCAACGTCAAGGACCGCGACCTGCGCTATGTGCTGATGAACCGCTACATGGCCGGTATCTTCGGCATCGAGCCCGGTGACGCGCTCGGCCGCACCACCGCGGACCTGATGTCGCGCTATGGCGCGGCCAAGACCGACGAGAACGACAAGCGCGTGCTCAAGCTCCGCAAGGGGCTCGGCTTCTACGAGGAGGAGTACAAGGACGCCTCCGGCAACATGCGGCAATGGCTGGTCAACAAGCTGCCGCTGCTCGATGCCGAGGGCGAGATCGAGCGGATCGTCACCGTCGCGCTCGACATCGGCGAGCGCAAGCGCGGCGAGCAGGAGATGCGCAAGGCGAAGGAGTCCGCCGAGACCGCGCTGCGCAATCTGCGCGAGACCCAGGCCTCGCTGATCGAGGCCGAGAAGCTCGCCGCGCTCGGACGGCTGGTTGCCGGCGTCGCGCACGAGGTCAACAATCCCGTCGGCATCAGCCTCACGGTCGCCTCCGCGCTTGAGCGCAAGACCGCGATGTTTACCTCGGAGGTCGAGCGTGGCGAGCTCCGTCGCTCCACGCTCAACGATTTCCTCAACACCAGCCGCGACGCGTCCTCGCAGCTCGTCTCCAACCTCAACCGCGCCGCCGAGTTGATCCAGTCCTTCAAGCAGGTCGCGGCCGACCGCAACTACTCTGACCAGCGCACCTTCGATCTCGGCGACCTCACCGAGCAGGTGGTGATGAGTCTGCGGCCGGGCTTGCGCAAGCACAATCTGACGCTCAACGTCGAGTGCCAGCCGGATCTGACCATGAACAGCTATCCCGGCCCGTACGGCCAGGTGCTGACCAATCTGTTTCTCAATTCGGTGGCGCACGCCTTCCCGGACGGCCGGCCGGGGACGATCGACATCCAGGTGCGCGAGTCCGGCAAGGACAATGTCGAGATCCTGTTCTCCGACAATGGCTGCGGCATGTCGCTCGACGTCCGCCGGCGTGCCTTCGATCCGTTTTTCACGACGCGGCGCGATCAGGGCGGTACAGGCCTCGGCCTGCACATCGTCTACAGCATCGTCACCAACCGGCTCGGCGGGCGGCTCGATCTCGATTCCGAACCGGGCGGCGGCACGCGCATCCAGATCATCCTGCCGCGCACGGCGCCGCTCGAGCAAGCTGCGGAATAGCTAGTCGGCCTCGGCGAGCTTGTGCAGGGTGGCGCCGAAGATCAGGCTGGCCTTGCCGACCAGCGCCGTGCCGGTCATCTCCGCGCGCGTATCCGTGTAGGTCCCGCTGACACCGATACCGACCGGAGCAGGGCCGCCGAACAGCGGATTGTCGTCGCCCCGCGGTGAGGTGTGCCGCTGCACCAGCACTTCGCCTTTGAAGGTGGTGCTGTCCTTCACCACGTAGCTGCCGGTGTAATAGAGGTAGGCGTCGCCGCCAAGAATCTTGCCGTCGCGAAAAAGGATCACGCCGCTGCCCTTGCCGACTCGACCATCGAGCAGGGTCACATGAATCGAATAGAGGCCGTTCTTCATAACGTCCCGTAGGCCGGCCGCCATCGCCCAATGGCGTAACCGGTCCGGCTTTTATGCCAAAGCCCAACCGCCGGCGCAACGCGGCAGTTTGCCGGGCGGCCGCAGGGCGTCGCCGGGCGAGCCGTAGTTGTCCCGACTTGTGCATGGGCTCTTGTGACGGCCTGATGATGCGGCGAGGCCGATCGCCTGCGAATCGGGATCGGCCCGAGACATGCATAACAACTGATGCACTGGCCGCGGGGTGCTGGAGCAAGACGATGAGCGACTGGATCGATTCCGGCGGCGATGAGCCGTGTCTAAACAGTGCGCGTCCCACCAATTGCAAGAGCGAACGACGGTGCTCCGGCAGCGCAATGCGCTGGCGAGGTGCGACCAGCCTGGCAGGCGCGCTGGTCTTGGTTGCGCTCGCAGCGTCCTTCGGCCACGCGCGCGACCGTGGCCAGTTCGCCAACACCAATGCGGATCTGAAGGCCTGGTTTGACGGCCTGCGCAGCGGCAAGGGGCCGTGCTGCTCCGATGCGGACGGTTCGGCGCTCTCGGACGCGGACTGGGACAGCAAGGACGGGCACTATCGTGTCCGCCTGCCGCGCTATGCTACCGGCCTCGAAGGCCAGCCCCAGGAGATCGTTTGGGTCGAGGTCCCCGACGAGGCCGTGATCTCCGAGCCGAACCGGGTGGGGCGCACCATGGTGTGGCCGATCTACGGCTACATGGGCGTCACCATCCGCTGCTTTATGCCCGGTAGCATGACGTAGCCGTGCTCGCCGGCAGAGCCGGCGAGGCTCACGCCGCCTCAGGTATATTTTTTGTCGCGCTCGAGCAGCTCGATGGAGATGCCTTCGGGGCCGCGGATGAAGCAGATGCGCACGCCGGGCCGGATCGTGGTCGGCTCGCGCGTGAAGGTGACGCCCTTGGCCTTGATCTCGGCCGCGACGGCATCGATGTCCTTCACCGTCAGGCCAAAATGGTCGAGGCCCTGATGCGGGTGCGGAGGCGGCGGGTTGACGGCGCTGTCGCCCTCGAGCGGCGCGATGAAGATCCTGGCGCCGCCGAGGTTCACGTCGATCCGCCCCGGCGCGCGGACGACCTCGCCACCGAGGATGTCCCGCAGCCAGGCCGCGGTGGCCTCCGGATCGGGGCTGCGCAGATGGACGTGATCCCAAGTGACGGCGATTGGCATTTCATGGTCTCCCAACGAGGCTTGATGTTGCAGCGCATGTTAGCGGCCCCACCCGGTGACCGCTACCGCTCGCGCCGATTCGCAACTGCGCGGGAACCTTAGGTCGTCTTGTGGATTGAAGTAAGCTGCGGCCCAGTCCGTCGTCGGACGCTGCTTCGGCCGCTATCGGTGATGTCATGAACGCGAGGCTTGACCGGATCGGGGTGCGGCGTTTCGCCGGAACAGGCGAACGACTTGCGCGGGCCGTGACCATCGCCAGCGTCTCATTTGGCCGCAGCCTTCTGTGGCTGCTCGCCGCCATCATCCTCGGCTGCGGCGTCTGGATGCTGCTTCCTCTCTCCAAGGGCAATAGTGCCGAGTCAGTGAAGGCCGAGCTGGCGGCCGTCGAGACGGCACCTTCCGCCGATCCGGCGGCGCCGTCGGCGGCTTCGGAAGCTCAGGTGCCAGCCATGGCGGAGCTCGGCCGCTTGCGGATTTCATCACAGACCTGGCGCCGCGGTGGCCTTGGCTCGAAGGCGCTGGTGACGTTCACGCTGCGAAACGACAATGACTATGCCGTAAAGGATATCGAGATCGTCTGCGCCTTTGCGCGGCGCGACGGCAGTCATCTCACCGATCGCAGTCGCGTGCTGGCGGATTCAGTCGCCTTGAAGAGCCGCAAGACCTTTGCCCGCATCCCCGTCGGCTTCGTCAACGTGAACGCCGACCAGGCGAAATGTTCGCTGGTTGCTGCACGCCGCGCGTAAAGGCGGCTTACCGGTAGCGGAAAAGTTACCCTTTCCGGTTCTTGGCCAAAAAACCTCGCATCGCCATTTGAACCGAACGGCTGGGCCAGGAACAAATTAGCAGATCGCCTGTTGAGGGCGGAGAGCCCACGCGGGGATGCGGGGGGCGGAGCGCGGCCCATGCCCATCTTTCGGTATTTCCTCTTTGTCGGTGGAGCTTTGCTCGCACTGCTATTCGCAGCCGACTATAGTCTGCCATCGCAGCCGGTTGCGCAGGCGGTCACCACCGCAAGCAACGATCAGCCGCTGATCCGGATCCGCTCCGACCGCCATCTGCCCGAGCGTGTCGTGATCGATACCACCCAGCCCACGATTGTCCCGCCTGTGGTGAAGACCGCCGCCGTGGTCGCACCGCAGCCGCCGGTTCAGGACAGCGCGTCGGCCGCGCTCGCCGAGATGTCGGCGAAGGCGCGGGTGCGCGAGACATTCGCCCAGTTCACGCCGGACCCGAAGGCCGAGGCCGCCAGGAAGAGCGACGGCAAGCTGCAGGCCCAGGCCCAGCCGACCCAGAATCAGGCTCAAGCGCAGACGCCCGCGGCTTCGCCGCCGCAGGCTCAGCCCAGGCGCAAGGTCGTGAGGGCGCATCCGGCCCCGCAGCCGGGCCGGCCGATGATGCTGGTCGCCCAGCAGCCGCATTTCGGGCTCTTCAACACGACCTGGTGACAGCGCCTTCGATCCGCCTCGAACACGGCGGGGAGGGCTTTTTATTGGTCGGCCGCTCTGCTAATCGAACCCATCCGAGGACCGTCAGGCCTGCTGGCTCGCCAGCAGGAGTGTCGGGTACGTCTCGGTTGATGGCCCGGTGTCCGGGCCAGGGCGCTCGTAGCTCAGCTGGATAGAGCATCGGATTTCGATTCCGAGGGTCGGAGGTTCGAATCCTTCCGAGCGCGCCAGCCACCTTGTTCGAGATATGTTCCGAATTCTCGCTGATGTGGGGCACCCTCGCGCCGGCTTGCGCGTCCGTCAGCCGGCCCGAAGACCGCTTTGCCGCCCGCGTGCCAGCGTGTCCGAGGGCGCCTCGTGGAAGGTCGCACGGTAGGCCGCGGCAAACTCGCCCATGTGATGGAAGCCCTGGGCGCGCGCGCATGTGGCAACGGTGGCGCCGCCACCTCTGAGCAGGCGGGCGCGGGTCGCCCACAGCCTCTTGAGGCGAATATACTGATGCAGGCTCATGCCCCGCACCTTGCTGACAGCGCCGCCGAGCGTCCGGATCGAGACGCCGAACTCGCCGGCGAGATCGGCGGTATAGATCGGCGCGGTCGGATGGGCTGAAACGTAATCGTCGATCCGCTGCACCAGCTTGATGGACCGCTCGCCCTGCATCGAGGCGGTGCGATCGGACGTCGCATCGATCCGAAACAAATCGTCGAGCGCCAGCAGCAGACCTTCCTGCAAATGGGCGGCCACCTCGGTGGTCTGGAACAGGAGCGGTTGCACCGACGCGGTTCGCAGGATGTCGAGCAGGAGCTGCCTGATGTGAAGCAGGGCGGGACGGTTGGCGACATGGGCCCGCAAATCGTCGGCGCGATCGAACCAGCCCCGGTCCTTCAGGTCGGGGGACAGGATGATCATCGCATGATGATTGGTCTGGGGCTCGACGAAATGGCATTCCTCGGTGCCGCGAAGCGTCACGAAGAAACGCGCGTCGAGATCCAGGCCCTTGAAGTTGACCTGCAGATCGTCGGTCATGGACAGGAGCACCATGCCGCCCGGCATCCGGTAAGCGGTGTCCAGGATGCGCGCGAACGATCGCATCACGACGATACGGCACGCCGGCAGGGAGACGACCGCGCGGGCCGCGGCGAAGCTCGGGACGTCGAGCGGGATGCTTCTCGCGTCCTCCATCGACTCGATCGGTCGAAACGCATCGACGTCGGCAAAGCCGGTCAGTTGAAGCGCGGAGGATGGAGCGAGGGCGTCGAACAACATGGATCTGGCCGGCTGCCGAAATGTGACAATCAAATGAACGTCGATGTACCGCCATCAATGGCGAAACATCGCCTTGCAGTAAATCGAATTTCAGGCCGTAGTATTGCGGACATCATGCCATGACGTCCGTCAGATCGATGCCATCGTCAACGAGCTCGGCTCACCGGCTGGCCGGAGGCAAGGTCGATGAAGCGCGGCCGCGCGCCGAGAGAACAAGCAACGGACGCAAGGCGCCATGCGGCGCTGCTCAACCAAATGCGTCCGCACGTTCAGGTCCGCCTGCGAGCATCGAAAACGAACAACGCGACCATCACCGTAGAATGACGGTGTAACCGGATCTCATCCTTGATCCAGATCAGTCCGATGGAGGGCAGTTCTTGGCATCGCGCCAAATCGGCAACGATCGCGCGAGACTTCATTTCGCAAAAGCGAAGGGGCCCGGAGGGCCCCTTCAGATGTCACCATCGGCGATAGCCGTAGCCATAATAGCGCGGGCCGTAATAGCGCCGCGGCCCATAATATCGGGGGCCGTAATACGGCCGCGGCCCGTAATACCCATAATAGTTCGGGCGCCACCAGCAGCGCCCCCAGGCGTCGCAGACCATCCGCACCTGCTCGACGCCGGCGACGTCAGGTGTTGCGGGCGCGGGCGCGATAGGCATGGCGGACGCCGCCGACGATGCCGCCAGGGCACCGAACACGGCGCCGAACAGGCCTGCGGCGACGAGGCCGATCTTGCGAGTCATGATGTCTTCCTCCGCTGACGCGATCCACGATATCGGACTTGTTCTGATCAAATTGTGGCGGAACCGAAATGTAATGCTGATGAACAAATCTTCAGCAAATACGGACGGGTAGCGGCTTTGGCTGCATGCCAATGCCGTGCTCTGGACCTTGATCCTGCGCAATTCGCAAGCGTGCCTCGGCTCTTAGTGTTGTTGGCGTGGCAGCGGCGCGGGGCCTGCTGCCGGACAAGGTGAACTGGATGCGAGTCATTCCAAATCTGTCGATCTCGCCGGAGAAAGTCTTCTTCGTCATTTCGAAATCGCGCCGTTCCGACAGCGAGGCGGCCGGAGGTGGCGTCATCCTGGACTTCGGCGACGACGACATCAGCTATGGCCGCGGTGGGCGCGGCGAGACCACCGATCGTGCGGAGCTCGCGGGCTTCATCCGCGATCTCAATGTCGACGAGCAGATCGACCTCGTGACGCTGACCTGGCTCGGTCGCGGCGATGGCGATCTCTCCAATTGGCGCGAATTGCACGCCCAGGCCGCGCAGGCCCACAACCAGCGCACCGCGTCCTACCTGATCGGCACGCCAATGCTCGCCGACTATCTGGAGGAGGCGATGGCGCAGTTCGGCAAGTCCTTCGAGGAATTCGAAGAACATCTGTAATGCCGGCCGCGGCGCGCACAAGTTTCAAGGAGAGTTGCAATGGATAAGATGAGAATCGACAAGGGTGACTGGCTGGTCGTGTGCGACGGGCGCAAGGCGCTGATTCTGGAAAATCTCGGTGACGAGATGTTTCCGAACCTTCACACCAGGGAGGTGCACGAGCAGCCCAATCCCTCGACCGCGGCGCAAGGGACCGACGCGCCGGGCCGCCTGCATGCCGCTGCCGGCGGCGCCCGGAGCTCGGTCGAGCAGACCGATTGGCACGATGAGGCCGAGCGTGCCTTCCTGCGGAGCCTTGCCGGCCGGCTCGATGCCGCCGTCAGCTCGGGCGAAACCACGGCCCTGACCATGGTGGCCTCGCCGCGCGCGCTCGGCATGATCCGCGCCGATTATTCGGACGTCGTGCGCAAGGCGATCCAGAACGAGGTCGGCAAGGACCTCGTCAAGCTGCCGGTCTACGAGATCGAGAAGCAATTGCTGATGTCGGGCGCCGCCAAATAGGGACGCCCGCAGAGGACGCGCTGCCGGCCCTCAGTAGCAGGGGTGCCGGCGGCGGTCCTGGCCGACATAGCCGGCCGCGCTCTGGTAGCAATGGTTGGTCGACGGGCCGTCGTAAAAGGCGAAGGTGCCGGGGGTGAGGCCGGGCCCGTAATTGTGGACATAGCTGATCGGGTAGGGCAGCGGATTGGCGTAAGCGCGGTGATACCGGTGATGGCCCCGCGCCTCCGCCAGGCCAGGGGCTAGGATTGCGGCCGACAGGGCAGCAACCGCGGCTACAAGCGTCAACTTGCTCATCTCGATTCTCCGGAACCCGCGCGAATTGGTTCGCCATCTATAGCCATTTCGATCCCCCGGGGCACCCGTCCGGCCCCCGGAAATCCGGGTCGATCCCGCAGATTCCCGGGTGGGTGTGACAGAATTGCCGGAGGGGCCCTCCAGGTCTGCCCATTTTTGGCCTTTTCGGGATGCTTAACGAATTCCCCACACAAGTATGACCAAAGAGTATTCGGTTAAGAATCCTGTCGCCGGCCTTTTGGGGGGCTCCTTCGAGGCCGGTGCATTCCTGAAGGCTTTCGCCGTCACCTCGCCATGCGCATCACGCTTTTGAGCCTGCTGTTGCTCTGCCTCGCCGCCGTCACGCCGGCGCGGGCCGAGCTGCATATTACCCGCGACCACGGCGGCTATGTCGAGGAGTACAAGGCCAAGTACAAGCGCGTCCGCGAGAAGGGCGAGCGCGTCATCATTGACGGCATCTGCAATTCGGCCTGCACGCTGGTGCTCGGCATCGTGCCGATGAACAAGATCTGCGTGACGCCGCGCGCAAGCCTGGGCTTCCACCAGGCCTATTACGACAAGGCCTTCACCTTCGGCATCAAGGTCACCAGCTCCGAGGGGACATCCGACCTGATGTCCTACTACCCCGATAAGGTGAAGGACTGGATCCGCCGCAACGGCGGGCTCACCACCGACATGAAGAAGATCAAGAACGGTGTCGAGCTCTGGAAGATCATCGACCCCTGTCCGGAAGAATGGTGAGCGGCTGAGCTGAGCCGCAATCCGCCGTCGCAGCGCAGCATCGCCCCGGACGAAATTCGCATTGCCGCATCGCCGTCGCTGGGGCAATGAGGGCGGCAATGAATCAAAATCAAGAAGCCCTGACTGCCCGCGCCGCGCCGATCCTGTTCGTGCTGCTCTGGAGCACGGGATTCATCGGGACCAAATACGTCGTCAACAACGCCGATCCCTTGACCTATCTGGCCATCCGCATGGCCATCGTCGTCGTCCTGATGGCGATCATCGCCGGCGTCGCGCGGCCGAAATGGCCCGATGGCACCGGCATCGCGCACAGCGCGGTCGCCGGCATCCTCGTCCACGGCTTCTATCTCGGCGGCACCGCGATCGCGATCGCCCATTCGATTCCGGCCGGGCTCTCCGCGCTGATCCCGGGCCTGCAGCCGATCCTGACCTCGACCATCGCCAACCGCTGGCTCGGCGAGCGGGTGACGCCGGTGCAATGGGCCGGCCTCCTGCTGGGCCTCGGCGGCGTGGTGATGATCCTGCACAACCGGCCCATGACCGGGGAGGCCGGGCTCGGCTGGCTCGCCTCGGTGGTGTCGCTGATCAGCATCACGCTCGGCACGCTCTATCAGCGCCGCTACTGCAACCAGATCGACTGGCGCGCCGGCAATCTCGTGCAATATGTCGCCGTGACCATCTTCTTCGCGACCGGCGCCTTCCTGTTCGAAGACCGCGTGGTGCACTGGACGCAGGAGTTCGTGCTCGCGCTCGCCTGGCTCGCGGTGGCGCTCTCGATCGGATCGATCGGGCTGCTCTACTGGCTGATCCGCCACGCCGCGGCGACCTCGGTGGCGAGCCTGTTCTATCTCGTGCCGGCCGTGACCGCGCTGATGGCCTACATGCTGTTCGGCGAGACGCTCGACGCGCTGGCGATCGCCGGCATGGCGATGTGCGCGGGCGCGGTGTTCGTCGTCAACCGGCGCGCCTAGGCGGACGGGGCGGCGAGGGTGGGCGTCGCCGCGCTGATCTCCGGACGCGCTCGCATCCGGAGACCCGGTCTCGCGCGCCCGATCAGCGCTTCGCCTTCTTGGCCTTCTTCTTTTTTGCCTTTGCAGTTTTCTTGGCAGTTTTCTTGGTAGCCTTTTTGGCGGTCTTCTTCGCGGTCTTCTTGGCCGCCTTCTTCGAGGATTTCTTGGCGGCCTTCTTCGAAGACTTCTTCGCGGCCTTCTTCTTGGCGGCCTTCTTTGGCGCTACTTTCTTCGCGACCTTCTTGGCGGCTTTCCTGACCTTCTTGACGGCGGTGACCGCCGCGTCCTTGGTCGCTTCGACGGCGCTGGTGATCGTCTCCATCGCCTGTTCGGTGATCGGCTTATCGTCGTCCATATCGTCCCCCGTGGTTGATTGGAGCGATGACGATAGCGAGTTTCGAAATCGTGTCAAAGCAGCGCTCAACTTCTGCGGATCTTGGCGTAGGCGGCGAGCGCGCGCTCGCGTCCCCTGGCATGATCGACGATCGGCTGCGGATAGGTTTTGCCGAGCGTGACGCCTGCGCTCGCAAGCTCGATCGGCGTTGCCTGCCACGGCCGATGGATCAGCTTGGCCGGTAGGTCCTTCAGCTCCGGCACCCAGCGCCGGACGTAGGTTCCATCCGGATCGAACTTCTCGCCCTGGAGAATCGGATTGAACACGCGGAAATAGGGCGCCGCGTCGGCGCCGCAGCCGGCGACCCATTGCCAATTGGCGGGATTGCTGCCGGCGTCCGCGTCGACCAGCGTGTCCCAGAACCAGGCTTCGCCATCGCGCCAGTCGATCAGGAGGTGCTTGACCAGGAAGGACGCCACCACCATCCGCACGCGGTTGTGCATCACACCGGTGTGCCAGAGTTCGCGCAGTCCGGCATCGACGATCGGATAGCCGGTGCGCCCGCACTGCCAGGCGGCGAGCGCCTTGGGATCGCGCTTCCAGGGGAAGCCATCGAAGTTCGATTGCAGGTTTTCGGTGGCGAGGTCGGGATGATCGTGCAGGAGGTGGCGACAGAACTCGCGCCAGCCGAGCTCGCTGAGGAATTTTTCGACACCCGGCCCGAGTGCCGGATCTTCGTCCGCGGCGAACCGCGCGGCGTGCCAGACCTGGCGCGGGCTGAGCTCGCCGAACCGCAAATGCGGCGACAGGCTTGAGGTGCCCTCCCGGTCCGGGCGGTCGCGGTCACCGACATAGGCGCGCGAGGTGTGCTTGAGGAAGTCGCGCAGGCGCGCACGGGCGGAGGCTTCGCCCGGGGTCCATGTCTCGCGCAGGCCGCCCGCCCAATCCGGCTTGGCCGGCTCGAGTGTCCAGCTCTCCAACTCGTCGCTGGCGACCTTCGGACCCGGGCGCAGCTCCTTCGGTGCAGGCAGCGGCTTTGGCGGATCGCCGAGCGAGAGCACCCGCCGCCAGAACGGGGTGAACACGCGCAAGCCCCGACCTTCCTTGGTGCGGATCGCCGAGGGTTGGACGAGGAGGTCGCCGGGGAAGCCTTGCGGGTCGACGCCGAGCCTTGCCAGTGCCGCTTCGAGCTGTCTCTCAACCGCCTGATGCGGCACTTGCGCGATCGTGTTCCAGTGGACGGCGCGGGCGCCGCTCTCGCGCGCCAGCTCAGGGATGATTTTGGCCGCCAGTCCCCTGCGCAGGACCAGCGACCCGCCGCGCGCGGCGATCTCGGCCCCGAGCGCGCGCAGCGACTGCGCCAGCCACCAGCGCGCCGCGCCGCCGGGCGGGCGGGCGACGCTGTCGTCGAGGACGTAAAGGCAGACCACTGGCGCGCCGCTCTTGCCGGCAGCGTGCAGGGCGGGGTGGTCGGACAGGCGAAGATCGTCGCGGAACCAGACGATGACGGGTGGGGCACTTGGCTTGGTCAGGCGAGGCCTCGTTTACAATTTGGAAAGCATGCCGCGGCCGGCGGCGTGAACCCTCGTTAATGCGACCGTAAGCCGCCTGCATTATTTTGCAGGAATTACGGAGAGATTCCCATTCATGTCCAGCTTTTCAACGGCAAAGATCCTGCCGCAGTTCAAACTCGGCACCAAGGCCGTACTGTGCGCCGTGCTGCTGATCGCCGTGAATACGGCGCTTGTGGTCGGCGCCGGCTATTGGTCGCTCACCTCGGCCTTCAATGATCGCGCGCTGCGCGACATCGAGGTCAATCTGCGCACCCTGGCGCTCGCCTTCAGCGAGATCGTTCCGGCTGCCAAGATCACGATGCGGGACGGCGCGGTGGTGCGCGCCGAGATCCCCAAGATGCCCGAGTTCACGGACCACGCCATCGTCGATCGCGCGGTGTCCTATGTCGGCGGCAATGCGACCCTGTTCGTGTTCGACGATGCCAGCGGCCAGTTCGTCCGCCGCTCCACCAACGTCAAAAAGGAAAATGGCGACCGCGCCGTCGGCACCCAGCTCGCCGCCGATCATCCCGGGCAGGCGTCGCTGCGCCGTGGCGAGGCCTACAAGGGACCGGCCGTGCTGTTCGGCAAGACGTTCATGACCGCCTATTTCCCGGTTGCGGATGCGAGCGGCAAGGTCGTCGGCATTCTCTATGTCGGCATTCCCATGATCCAGTACGAGAACATGCTGTCGCATGCGATCCAGAGCATGGCCGTGGCTGCGGGCCTTGCCGCGCTTCTGGTGCTGGTCCTGACGCTGCTGATCGTCCGCCGCGTCACCCGGCCGCTCACCTCGGTCACGCGCTCGCTCACCGCGCTTGCCGACGGCCAGAGCGACGTCGCGATCGAATGCGAGGATCGCGCCGACGAGATCGGCGAGATCGCCCGCACCGTCGCGGTGTTCAAGAGCAATTCGCTGGAGCGGGCGCGCCTGCGCAGCGAGCAGGCGGCGGCCTCGGCTGCAGCCGCCGAGCAGCGCAAATCCGACCTGCGCAACTTCGTCGAGGAGTTCCGTGGCAGCGTCGGCGGCATCCTCGACAAGGTGCTGACCTCCTCTGGCGAGTTCGAGCGCGCGGCACGGCAACTGACCGACGTCGCACGCTCCACCGCAGACCTGTCGGCGCAGTCCGCCGGCGCCTCCGAAAATGCCTCCGAGCACGTGCGTTCGGCGGCCTCGGCCTCCGACGAGCTGTCTCAATCGATCTCCGAGATCACCCGGCGCGTGGAGGAATCGAACCAGATTTCGGCCGAAGCGGTGCAGCAGGCGGAGGCGACCGACCAGCGCATCGCACAGCTGTCCGAAGCCGGCGCGCGGATCGGCGACGTCGTCAAGCTGATCACCTCGATCGCCGAGCAGACCAATTTGCTGGCGCTGAACGCCACCATCGAGGCTGCGCGCGCGGGCGATGCCGGTCGCGGTTTTGCGGTGGTGGCCCAGGAGGTCAAGACGCTGGCGGGCCAGACCGCAAAAGCGACCGATGAAATCTCGAACCACATCGCCAGCATGCAGCTTGCGACCGAGGAATCGGTCGTCGCCATCAAGGCGATCAGCCAGACCATCGAGCGCATCAGCGGCATCGCCGGCTCGATCTCGGCCGCGGTCGAGCAGCAGAAAAGCGCGACCCACAATATCGTGGCGAGCGTCCGCGCGGCGGTTTCCGGCACTGCCGATGTCGCCGTCAACGTCCGCCAGGCCGCGCAAGGCGCCAACGAGACCGGCGAGACCTCGAGCCGGATGTTCGCCTCGGCCCAGGCCCTGTCGGGCGAGAGCGTGCATCTGAAGGCCGAGGTCGACGGTTTCCTCGACCGCGTGCGGGCGGCGTAAGGTAGGGCGTGATCTAGCCTCGTCATCCCGGGATGGTCCGAAGGACCGCCCCGGAATGACAGTGTGTTGTTATTTCGGCTGCGGCACGATGCGGATGTAGGGCTTCGGCTCCTTCCAGCCTTGCGGGTAGATCGTCTTGGCCTCGTCGTTGGAGACCGAGCCCGCGATGATGACGTCCTGTCCCTGCGTCCAGTCGGCGGGGGTCGCGACGCGGTGCTTGGCGGTCAGTTGCAGCGAGTCGATGACGCGCAGGATCTCCTGGAAGTTCCGCCCCGTGGTCATCGGATAGACCAGCACCAGCTTGATCTTCTTGTCCGGCCCGATGACGAAGACGTTGCGGACGGTCTGGTTGTCGGCGGCGGTGCGCTTGAGGGGATCGCCCGAGATCGCGGCCGGTAGCATGCCGTAGAGCTTCGAGACGTTGTAATCGGTGTCGCCGATCATCGGATAGTTCGGCGCTGCGCCCTGCGTCTCCTTGATGTCCTCCGACCAGCGGGCGTGGTTGTCGACCGGATCGACCGAGAGGCCCATCAGCTTGACGCCGCGCTTGTCGAACTCCGGCTTCAGCCTCGCGAGCGCGCCGAGCTCGGTGGTGCAAACCGGCGTGAAGTCCTTGGGGTGCGAAAACAAGAGCGCCCAGCTGTTGCCGATCCAATCGTGGAACTTGATCTTCCCTTCGGTGGTCTCGGCTTCGAAGTCGGGTGCGGTGGCGCCGATCGGAAGTGTCATGATGTTACCTCATCGCATTGAATCTGCTGGGAAATTCGTGTCTTGTCGTCCGCCTCAATATAGGGGTCTTGCGAGGCTAAGTGAACGGCAACTGAACTGGTTGAAGTAAAATGTGAATTCCTTCCTTGAAGGGACGAATTTCTAGCAACTTATTGTTACGGCGACAGCTGCGGCGAAACAGCTCCCTCCGGGGTCATACGGTCTCGCTCGCCCCGATTATGCCTTTTATGACTTCCATCACGCTCGCCCGGTGCGTCCCAGAACCAAAACGGTTCTGACAGCGACCAATTGGCAACCATCTGGAAAAGTCGCGATCCCCATATCGAATCGTTAACCACCCCTTTACGTCGGCATGAAAATGCTGACCGGTCAGAAGAAATCTGGAAGTGAACTATGTCTGCCGCTGCGCCTAAATCTGTCGAGTCCTCGTCCCTCGAACCGTCCTGCCGCGATACCGCGGCCCATGCGCTCTCCATCGTGCGCGACGGCGTCATCACCGGTGAAGGCCCGACCACCAAGGGAAGGGTGCACTTCTCCCGTTCGCTCGACGCCGATGACACCGCCTGGTGCACGCGCATCCTGACGGCCACCGCCGTCAACGATCAGCCGGTCAGCCGCGCCGAGGCCGAAGCCCTGTTCGAGATCAACGAGGCTGCAACCGAGCGCACCGATGGCGGCCGCTTCGACGATTTGCTCGCCAAGGCGGTTGCCCATTATGCCGCCAGCGCCTCGGGCCTGAAGGTGCCGCCGCGCAGCGTCGCGCTGTCAGCCGAGACCGACATCGAGAGCTGGGCGCCGTCCTATGCCTCCAAGGTCAACAGCGAGATGCTGGAGTGGATCGCCGGCCAGATGCGCGGCAAGCGCCACAACAACCGTCGCCTGATGGCGATGGTGGCGACCTTCCTCGGCGCCACCGCGCTGCCCCTGGCGGGCCAATTGCCTGCTGTCTTCGACATCGGCATGTAAGATTCTGCGCCTCGCTTGAGGACGCGTTTAAACGGCGGGGTTACTTCCCCGCCGTTTTTTGTTTGCCCGCGTCCGGCTCGAGGCCCAACGTGCGGCCGGGGAAGCCGGCGGCATCGAAATAGCGCTGGCTGCCGACGCGCTGGAAATTCAGTACGGTGGTCAGGCCGCCCTCGGCGGGCTTGGACTTCATCGTGCCGGCGTAAGCCTTCGGCGCGACGCCGTTGGGCAGAGCCTCCGACATCACCCGGCCGACCAGGCCACCGTTCTGCGCGGCGCGCAGGCCCATCAGCCGGGCGGCCGTCATGCCGACATCGGCATTGCTGACCGGGATCTCGCTGACATAACCGGCTTTGAAGTCCGGACCGATGGCGGCCATGAAGTTCATGGTGTCGCCGCGGCTGAAGCTGCCATGCATGCCCTGGCCCTGGCGCAGCACGGTATCGGCGACCTGCACCGAGCAATTGGTCGGCGCCTCGCCGCAATCGCTGGCATAGGAGCGGAAGTTGACGACGATCGACGGGGTCGGCGTCGCCGCGCTGCCACGCAGATTGATGCTCGACAGCGGCAGCGTACCGGGGAAGCGGCCGAGCGAGTCCTCGACGAACAGGCCGGAGACGTAGTCCTGCGCGAGCAGCGCCTTGATGGTCTTCGCGGCGAGCTTCTTGTCCTTGTTGGGGAGATAGACGAGGTCGGAGCCGCCATTGGTGGCGACGACGAGATCGGGCTTGGTGGGGTCTTTGCCGAGCACGCCGTTGCCGGCCTTGGGATGCTTGTTGCCTTCGACCTTCGCATTCTTGTCGTTGGGGTCGAACAGCGGCAGGTCCAGTGCCTTGGCAAGGTCGAGCGCCAGGAAGCCCATCGGCAGGAAGTCCTTGGGCGTGTCGCCATAGCTGACCTTGGCCGAGGGGCTGGTCTTGCTTTCCTTGGAGATGGTCGAGAAGCCGTGGTCGGCCGAGATGATGATGTTGGTCGAGGCGGCGAGCCCGAGCTCGTCGAGCGCCTTGCGGAGCTGGGCGAGGTTGTTGTCGGCGTTCTTGATGCCGGCCATCGAGGTCGGCCCGTTGATGCCAGGCATGATCTGGTTGAGGCTGTCGCCGGTGTTGTGCTGGCTGCCGTCGGGGTCGCGCGACCAGAACACCAGCACGAACGGCTTGTTGCGCGCCTTGAACATCGGCAGCACCACCTTGGCGGCGACGTCGGCGAAATAGGCCTGCTGCGCGACGTTGGCCACAATCGTGCCCGGCGTCTTGGCATCGCCCGCCTTGGCGTTGTCGCCGCGGGGCGGGGTAGCGGTCGGCAGGCCGGCCTTGGTCAGCGCGTCCTTCACCTCGTCCGACAGGGCGACGCCGTTCTTGCCGCCGGTGGAGTCGTCGAACACGATCGAATGCAGGCCGGCCTTTTCGGGCTTGTCGGTGTGGTCGAACTGGTAGGTCGGGCCAACCTTGCCGATCGCCGCGGTGCTGAGGCCCTTGTCGCGGGCCATCTTCAGGATGGTCTCCTCGTTGAGGTAGTTGCCCCCAAAATGCTCGTCGATGTCGCCGAGCACGGCATCGTTCTCGATGAAGGGGACCACGGTGTCGCCGGCGGGAGCGGAGGTGTAGTTGGTCCAGATCGTGTTCGAGAACACGCCGGTGTCGCCGAGATAATGGCCGGTCGACATCGCCGAGCCGTTGGCCATGGTGAAGGTCGGGAACAGCGAGTGCGGGTTCTTGAAATTGACGCCTTTGTCACGGACCTCGGCCATCGCGGGCGCCGTGTCGGCGTTCACCTTCAGCGCGCGCAGGCCGTCCGGGATGAACAGGATCAGGTTGCGGGGTGTGTTATTCTCAGCGGAAGCAAGTCCGGTGGACAGCACGGTCAGTCCGGCGGACAGCAACAGCAGTGAACGGCGCATGGAGGTCTCCTGGCGGTGAGGCGGCATGGTCGTGAGACGGCTTGGCCGCGACCGCGGCCTCCGCTTCGTTTAGTTTCGCTGCATGACGGTTTTGTTACAAGGTCGATAAACGATGCAAGAGGGTTGGGGGCGGCTCTCTCGTGTCCAGGCCGCGCGGCAGCGTTCTTGCGCTGCTGCGCAGCGCAGAGCCGGGACCCAGCAGGCGGCGCATTCCACCGATACATGGGCCCCGGCTCAGCAGCGCACCGCTTGTAAGCGCTGCGCCGCGTCCGGGGCACGAGAGCGTGATTTCGCGGGCATCTGTTTCCACGCCGTCATTGCGAGCGGAGCGAAGCAATCCAGGCTGTCTCCGTGGAGGCGGCCTGGATTGCTTCGTCGCATCAGCGCAAAATTGCTCCGCAATTTTGTCGCGAGCTCCTCGCAATGACGGGTTGATCGCATCGCTCACCAAACTTGCATCTACATTGCTGGTGGAGACGTTCAATCCGGCGCGGTCTGCACCCCCGGGCCTTGGGCAGGGGCCTGCGCCGGTTTCGGCGCCGGCGGACGGCGATCGGATTTCGCGCGGTCCGACTTGGCGAGATCGCGCCGCAGCGACGAGGGCGTGGCGTGCAGGGTAAATGCGATTGCGATCTGAGTTCTGTTCTGGAGCCGGTACTTGCGCATGATGTTGCCGATATGCGCCCGCACCGTGTTCTCCGAGATCTTGAGCTCGTAGGCGATGTTCTTGTTCTGCAGCCCCCGTGCGATCAACATCATCAGCTCGCGCTCGCGCGGTGTCGGTGTAATCGAATCCTTCGGATCCGGGCTCATGATGGGCTCCTCCCTGGTCTTCGGGCTGAATTGGCCGCCGCCGGCATCTTCTCACTCCGTCTTGAGCGCCTCGATCGGGCTGAGCTTGGATGCCTTGTGGGCGGGATAGAAACCGAAGATGAGGCCGGTGGCGATCGAGAAGCCGAGGGCAAGGCCGATCGCCTGACCGTCGATCGAGGTGACCCATCCCGCCATCCGGGCGACCGTCATCGAGAGCGTGACGCCGCCGGCAACGCCGATGGCGCCGCCGAGCAGGCAGAGCACCAGCGCTTCGCAGAGAAATTGCAGACGGATGTCGCGCATCCGTCCGCCGAGCGCGCGGCGGATGCCGATCTCCCGCGTGCGTTCGGTGACCGACACGATCATGACATTCATGATGCTGATGCCGCCGACCAGCAGCGAGACCGAGGCGATGGCGACGAGCAGCAGCGCGACGGTGCGGATCGCGCCTTGCTGCGCTTCCATCGCGGCGGCCGGATCCTGGACCTTGAAGTCGTCCTCCTGGCCGGCGGGAACACGGTGGCGCTGGCGCAGCAGGTTCTCGATCTCCGCGCGTGCGCCCGCCATCTGTCCGTCGCCGGCGACCTTGGCGATGATGTAGGCGACCGAATCCCGGTTGATGTTGCTGGCACTGCCGAGAAAGCGCAGCTTGGCGGTGGCGAGCGGCACGAAGGCGACGTCGTCCTGCGCGGGATCCTTGCGGTCGAGAACGCCGACCACCTCGAGCGGGACTTTCATGATGCGGATCTGCGCACCGATCGGGTCGTCGCCGGCCGGAAACAGCTCACGTGCGACCCTGTTTCCGAGGATCACGACCTTGCCGGCACCGGCCTCTTCGGCGGCCGAAAAATAGCGGCCTGCGGCGAGCTGCCAGTCGCGCACCATGAAATGGGCCGTCGTCGTGCCGTTGATCGTCGTGTTCCAGTTCTTGCCCTCGTGGATGACCTGCGCCGTCCCTGCGATCGAGCCGGCCGCGGCCTGGATCTCCGGGATCTGCTCGAGGATGGCCTGCACGTCGCTCTCGGCCATCGTCAGCTTGCTGCCGTCCTTGAGACGGACGCCGCCCTGATAGGCCGCGCCGGGGGTGATCATCAGCACGTTGGCGCCGATCGAGCGGATCTGCTCCTGCAGCCGCAGCTGCGCGCCGGCGCCGATCGCAAACACCGTCACGATGGAGGCCACGCCGATCACGATGCCGAGCATGGTGAGGAAGCTGCGCAGCGGATTGAGGCGCAAGGCGTGCAAGGCGATCTGAAAACCCTGGAGCATCGTCACGGCGCAACGCTCCGTTTCGGCAGGATCATGGTCTGGGTCTCGTCGGCGACTAGCTCGCCGTCATGCAGGCGGATGGTACGCCGGCATTGCGTCGCGATGCCGGGATCATGCGTGATCATCACGATGGTCTGGCCGGTCTGGTTGAGGGCTGCGAACAGCGCCAGAATCTCGGCGCCGGTGCGGCTGTCGAGCGCGCCGGTCGGCTCGTCGGCGAGCACGATCAGCGGGGAGGCGATCAGTGCGCGCGCGATCGCGACGCGCTGCTGCTCGCCGCCGGAGAGCTGCCGCGGGAAATGATGGGCCCGGTGCAGCATGCCGACGGCCTGAAGGCTTTGCTCCGCGCGTGCCAGGCGTTCCTTGCGGCTGATGCCGCAATAGACCAGCGGCAGCGCGACGTTCTCGATCGCGTCGTGACGGGCCAGCAGATTGTAGGACTGGAACACGAAGCCGATGCTGCGGGCCCGCAAGGAGGAGCGGCGATCTTCGGAGAGGCCGGCAACGTCGGCACCCTGAAGATAGATTGCGCCCTCGCTCGGCAGGTCGAGCAGCCCGATCATGTTCATCAATGTCGATTTGCCTGAGCCGGACGGTCCCATCACGGCTGCGATCTCGCCCTGCGCGATGTCGAAGCTGACATTGCGCACCGCAGTCACTGCAACCCCGTCGGTGCGGTAGGTTCTGCTGACCGACCGGAGGCTGATGAGAGGCGGGGATGCGGTCATGATCCGAACCTGATTCCGAGAAACTCAAAGCCCGCCGGCCGGATCGCCTGGCCGACGGCGACCTGGCTGCCTTCGTCGAGGTCTCCGCTCTTGAGTGCGACTTGCTCGGTGCCGGCCGTGCCGACCGTCACGGCGACGCGCTGGAGCGAGCCGCCTGCGCTGCGCACCCACACCCCGCTGTGCGTGCCGGCCGAGGCCTGCCGCGTGCCGGAGGGCTGGAAGCGCAGCGCGGCGAGCGGCACTTTCAGAACGTCGTCCTGTCGCTCGATCACGATCTTGACCAGGGCCGTCATGCCGGGGAGCAGCGCGCCGTCGAGATTGGAGGTCGCCAGCACGACGGTGTAGGTGACGACGTGCTGCTGGGTCTGCGGAGCCTTGCGGACCTGCCGCACCACCGCCTCGAAGCGGCGGTCCGGGTAGGCGTCCACGGTGAAATGGGCGCGCTGGCCGGGGGCGATGCGGCCGATATCGGCCTCGTCGACCTGGGCGTGGATCTCCATGTCTTCGAGGCGGTGCGCCACCACGAAGGTGGTGCGCGATTCCAATCCGACCGCGAGCGTCTGGCCCTCGTTGACGAACCTGCCGACGACGACGCCGTCGATCGGCGAGCGGATCACGGTGCGGTCGAGATCGGCCTGGGCTGCGGCGAGAACGGCCGCCTTCTCGGGCACGGCCATTCGGGCCTGCTGCAGCTCCGCCTCGATCCGGCGGACGTCGGCCTGCGCACCTTCCACCGAATAGGAGTTGAGCGACATCAGCACCTCGGCCTCGCGCTCCTGGGCGAGACGCGCGGTGAACTCGGTCTGTGCATCATCGACCGTCGTCGTCGCCACCACGTTCTGCGAATGCAGCGCGAGCTTGCGCTGCAGGGTCTTCTGTGCCGAGCTCTTGACCGCCTGGGCGCTTTCGAGCTTGGCGGCGAGCACGTCGCGGCTGCCCCTGGCGTTCTGCAGGTCGATCCTGGCGCGATCGAGCTTGGCCCTGGCGATGTCGACCAGGGAATTGGCGACGGCCAGCGAAGCGCGGGCTTCGTCGACCTTGGCGGCAAAGCTGCGCGGATCGATCAAGGCGAGCGGCTGATCCTTGGCGACGGTGTCGTTGAAATCGACATAGACCCGGGAGAGCTGCCCGGACAGTTGGGAACCCACCTCGATCGTCTTGACCGGCTGCAGGGCGCCGGTGACCGTGACGGTCTGCTCGATGCTGCCGCGCTGGATCGAGGCGTAGCGGAACACGGGCGAACCCGGCTCGAATGTCGAGGCTTTGCGCCCGGTGGGAGCGAGCAGGCGCCTGGTCGAGTCCAGTGCGTGCGACGCTTTGCTGGCAGCGCCCCCGGCGGCGGCGATCACCGCCGGCCCTGCGGTCGTAACCGCGGCGAGGCTGCAGGCAGTTCCAAGCAGGGCAATAATTGGCACAAATCGCATATCAAATACCCGCCTCTTTGAAATGGTTCGTTGGCGGCACGGACAAAGATCGCGCTATGGTTGCAAATCCCCCAAAGCGATATCGATCGTCAGTATGTCGCCATTGGCGGGCCGACGGTCGGGCGCGCCTGATGATCCAGAAGTAAAGTGCGCGCTGTGCGACTATTCGTGATTTGAAGACAATGCATACCGAGCGTATCGATGTGAGGCGCGCGGTATCGAACTCGATAAGCCGATCGAACGTCCCGTCTGGTCTGGCCGAAACGGCCACTTGCCGGCGTTCGAGCGGACACATGGGTGGCGATGCCATGACGCAGCCGGCGAAACCACGACGCAGGACTGCCGCATTCTCGATATCGGCCCGCTGCGATGCCGCCGATCGCGAGGCCTGGTCCCTTCAATCACGAAGCCCGATATGTGAACGCCTTCACTCGTCTCCGGCGCGTGTTGGCTCTAAGAGGTCGTACCGGCGGAACGACGCACCGCGTTCGGTCTTCGCGATTCCATCCAAGCACCTTGATCTCGTTTGCAAGAAGAATGGACGGCTCGTTGCTTTTTCATCGAGCCCCAAGCCGGGGGAGCCCGTTGCCCATGAGTTCAGGTCAAGCCACAGTCTATGTCGTTGACGACGAAGTCCAGATTCGCACCGCGATCGGAAGTCTCTGCGAGGAGACGGGCCATCAGGTGAAGTTGTTTGCGTCGACCGATGACTTCCTCACGGAGACCATGTCACCCGGGCCGTCGTGCCTCGTGCTCGACGTCCGCTTTCCCGGTACGTCGCCGACCGGTCTCGAGCTGCAGCGCCGGCTCGCCGAGACGGGCGTGCCCATTCCGATCGTCTTCATCAGCGGCCATTCCGACGTCCGCGTCTCGGTCGAGGCGATGAAGCGCGGCGCGGTCGAGTTTCTGCCGAAGCCCTTTCGTGAGCAGGAGATCCTCGATGCGATCAGGCACGGCATCGAGCGCGATCGCAGGCGGATGGAACGTGAAGACGCCGTGCGGGAAGCCCGCCAGCGCGTCGAGACGCTGACGGCACGGGAGCGCGAGATCATGCTGCTGATGGCCGAAGGGCTCGTCGCCAAGCAGATCGCGGCGCGACTTGGCGTGAGCGAAGTGACGGCGAAGGTGCATCGCGCAAGGATGATGCGGAAGCTGGAGCTGCGTACGCCGATCGAGGTGGTGCGGCTGATCGACAGCATGGGGCGCGAAGCGGAGCTGCGGGCCGGTGCGGGATAGCGCCGCTCGCGGGCTTTCACGTGCCCGCATGTCGCGCAGGCGTCTAGTCCGTACCGATTAGCATGAACTGCAGTCTGTCGCGCAGGCAAGGATCGGTTCAAAGTTGTCCCTACGATGTCGGCTCTTCCAAGACGGCATCCGAACTCAGTCAGACAACTTTGTTAGAAAGGGATTCTCCATGCGCAAATTGTTTTTTGCTTCGGTTGCATTGTTCGCCCTGTCCTCCGCCGCGCAGGCCGCCAACACCTCGACCACGGTGCAGGTCGGCGTCGTCAACGGCTCCAGCGTTTCGCAGCAGGGCCTCACCAACGACACGTCTTCGACCAGCCAGCTCGGCCTCGTGAACAGTGCGACCACGATGCAGGGCACCAGCTCGGCCTCGCTCAACAACGGCAGCACGGTGAACCAGATCGGCGTGCAGAACTCGGCGACCACGGGCCAGGTGGCGTTCGGCAACAACGGCAGCTCGATCACCCAGGACTCGTTCGGGCCTGCCGCGCTGCAGAACAACGCCGCCGCCGTCGGCCAGCTCAGCGTGTTCGGCGCCAACGGCAGCACCGTCACGCAGACCTCGCACTGAACCACGTACCGGTTTGGCCGGACGCATCCAGTTGCGGTGCGTCCGCGCCATTCTCGAATGCACCGCAACCGGCCGGCCGATCAATTGCGACGGCCCGCTTCTTCTCGCGGAGGAATTGACATGCGGATCACCTATTTCATTGCAACGGTCGCGGCGCTCGGTGTGCTGACGGCCGCCGATGCACAGGCCGGCAACAGCGCCAGCGTGCTGCAATTCGGGACGACCAACACTTCGTTCATTTCGCAGAGCGGCGGCACCAGCAACAACGCCACGACCCTGCAGTTCGGCGCGACCAACAGCGCGACCACGTTGCAGATCGGATCGCTGCTCACCGTCAACACTTCGGTGATCGGGCAGGGCGGCACGACCGCAACCGCATCCAATACCGCGATCGCCGGCCAGGTCGGCGGCTCCAATACGAGCCTGATCGGTCAGATCGGAGCGAACAATGCGGCCGGTGTCGGCCAGCTCGGGATCCTGAACGGCTCGACCATTCTCCAGCAGGCGCCGTGAGCAGGCATGAAGTGGTGAGGCATGTGATGAAACATCATTTGAAATGTGCGGGCGCCGTCCTGCTTGCTCTGGCCTCGGTCGGCGCCGGATCGGCCGGCGCCCAGACCGCCGACATCAAGACCATCGTCTCGGTCGGCGGGTCGTTCTGAACCAGAACAGCCAGCTCAACATGGCGGGCGTGTTCATGATCGGCGGCAGCACCAGCGCGACCGTCACGCAGAACGGCACCAACAATGCCACGGGCGTCCTGCAATTCGGCGGCACGAATTCCGCATCCGTCGGGCAGAGCGGGGCGATCAATCTTGCCTTCGTCGGTCAGACCGGGCAGTCGGCGAGCAGCGCGATATCCCAGCTCGGCGCGATCAATGCGGGCACGGTGGCGCAATTCGGCACGGTCAACAATTCCACGATTCTCCAGACCGGGCCGTAAATCGCTCGCAAACTCTTCGGCGTCGGCAAACAACGGAGAAGCGCGATGCGGTGCGGCAGAGCGATCTTGAAGCGGGTTCTCGCCGTGGCGGCGTTGCTGGCCGCCATCGGCACGGCGACGCAGGCGTCGGCCGGATCGGTCCAGCGTACCGTGACCAACCGGAACGTCAGCATCGAGACGATCGTTCAGTTCGGCAACGATGTTCAGCCCGTGACGATCGAGGAGAGCAGCCGCATCAATATCGCGCGGGTTATCCAGATCGGCGGCACCGGAACGGTGGATGCGACCATCATCCAGAACGGTACGCGCAACTACGCCAATGTGATCCAGATGGGCGGCACCACCAACGCGATCATCGGCCAGTCCGGTGCAAGTAATACCGCCGACATCACCCAGATCGGCAATTCCACCAACGCGCTCCTGCTTCAGATCGGCGACATGAACAGTGGCGCGGTGCGACAATTCGGGCGTTTCAACTGGCTGGCGATCTTTCAGTTCGGCCGATGATGGAGGTGTGACATGAGATTGCTCCTGCTCGCATCCGGAATAGGACTCATGGGAGTGATCGCAGCGGCGCCGGCAGGCGCTGCCGACGGTCACACCACCGTGGTCCAGGACGAGAACGGCACGTCGGTGATCACGCAAAGCGGCGATCCCGCGCAGGCCGAGGTCAAGATCGAGAAGGAACCCGGGCGCACGACGGTCTATCGCCGCAGCGGCGGCAACACCGCCATCGTGACTCAGGGCAGTGGCAACGCGCAGGACATGCTCGACTGGCTGCGCAAGCAGCAGGGCCGCTGACGTGAAGGCCCACCGCCCGAGTGGGACGGTGGGCCCTGCATGACGCGGCCTTACCAGCGATAGCCGCCGGTCAGCGTGCCGTTGTTGTTGCCCTCAGGGCCGACATCGCCCTGCGTCGAGCTCGGGGTCGGATGGTTGGTGCCATTGAGCGCGCCATAGGGCCCCGCGACGTCAGGATAGTACGCGCGCGGTTGAACCGGTTCATAGGCGGGCGCGGTGCGGTCCCAGCCGGCGCGTGGGCCATTCCAATCATAGCCCTGCGCCGAGGCTGTCGCCGTGCCGGCGACGAGTGATGCCGTGATCAGGCAGAGGAGTTTTGACTTGTTCTGCATGCGAGATGCTCCTTGCTTGTGTCGGGAGCCAACGGTTGCACTGCGGCAGCGTTCCGGAACCTGGGCGGCGAGGCGATCAACTCCGATCAACTGGTTATGAAGCGCGGGCTGCGGAACGAGGCGGTATGAGTCGTCGGTCGCGGGCGTTCTTGCCGCACCGGTTCCCGCCTTAATCCCGTGCCTTAACCAATAATTAATTATAGGTTTGCGGGTGGGCGACAGCCCGGCCTAGCGTAGCTGCGGGGAGCCGCGATCGCTTGAGCCAAACGAGTTGGTGCGTATCATGACCTATCGAATGCATGGGGCCTTGCTCGCCTCGTTCAGCGCAGCCGCGCTGCTTCTTAGCCCCGATCACAGCTTTGCCAGACCCGGCGGCGCCGCGCCGCAGGGCCTTGCGGCTGCGCCGTCCGGTACCGTCGGACGTCCGGCCATCGCGCCGGGCGCTCGGTTCCACCGGCGCAATAACCCCTTCGTGTACTGGCCCGGAGGCGGCGGCTTCTATTATGACGGCGCCGGCTACAGCCAGCCCTTCATCGATGCGCAGCAGCCGGTCTCCACCGACGTGCGTTACACCTACACTTACGACGTCCCGTGGGACTGGGCGCATCGCTTCCCGCCGAACGTGGTGCCGTCCGACCGGCCCTATGTGCCGAGCTGCCCGACCGAGCAGGTGACGGTGCCCGGCCGCGGCGGGGTCGAGCACACCGTCAACATCACGCGCTGCTATTAGCCAAGTTCAAAACTGGTCACGCCGAAGACGCGGTCGATCCGCAGCGGCGCGATCGGCCCGGTATACATCCGCGCCGTCTCGAACACCGGCTTGAGGCCAAGCGCTTCCGCGAGCGCGACGGCGTCGCGATTGACGGCGGGGACATCGAGGAAGACTTCGGCACCGCCGGCACTCGGCAGCAGGGCCTGCACGATGGCCTCCGCCGCCGCGTGGTCGTCGGCGACGAGCGGACCGATCTTGTGGCCGGTGCGGCAGGGCCGGATCACACCCCATGCCTTGAGCTTGCCGTCACGCAGAAGCGCGCGGCCGACATGGCCTGATGTGTTGATCCATGCGCTTAAGAAAGCGCTGCGCCGGGCCGGGAAAACGGTGCCGTCGTCGGCCTCCACGAGCGCAAGCGGGATCGTGTCGAGCGCGACGACATCGGCGGGCGGCTTCACGGGCGCGGCGGCGATGCCGCCATAGCGGATATTGGCATAGGCCAGCTGAAAGCCGGACTTCTTGTAGTTGTCCTGCTGCGCGACCACGCCGTCGAGCCCGATCACGCGCGCGCCGGCATGCGCGATCGCCGCGTTCCAGATGCGCAGGCCGTGGCCGGAGCCGCGACAGTTTGCGCGCACGATGTAGAATCCGAGGAATGCGAAGCGAGAGTCGTAATTGACGCAGGAGACGGTCGCGATCGGCTCGCCGTCGATCTCGCCGACGAAGAAGCCTTGCGGGTCTGGTACAGCGAAGCAGGCGGCATCGCAGAGGCCCGGATTCCAGCCCTCGGCCGCGGCCCAGTCGATGGCGAGGGAGATCTCCTCCAGGCGCAGGTTGCGGATCAGCAAATCGCTCATGACAGGTCCCTTCGACCATGGACCTGCTGACAGGTCTGGCGGTAGAAGGCCTCATGATAGGCCGGGCCGGTGGCTCGCCTCAACCTAGGGGATGATCGGTCATGGCAGCAGAGAAGGTTGCGCTCGTCACGGCGGGCGGCAGCGGCATGGGGGCAGGGGCTGCGCGGCGGCTGGCGGCGGACGGCTTTCGCGTTGCCATCCTGTCGTCCTCCGGCAAGGGCGAGGCGCTGGCGGCCGAACTTGGCGGCTTCGGCGTGACAGGCTCGAACAAGTCGAATGACGACCTGAAGCGCCTGGTCGACGGCGCCATGACGAGGTGGGGACGGATCGACGTGCTCGTCAACAGCGCCGGCCACGGGCCGCGCGCGCCGATCACCGAGATCACCGACGAGCAATGGCACACCGGCCTCGACACCTATTTGCTCAACGTGATCCGCCCGACGCGGCTGGTGACGCCGCTGATGCAGGTGCAGAAGGGCGGCGCCATCATCAACATCTCGACCGCCTGGGCGTTCGAGCCCAGCGCGATGTTCCCGACCTCGGCGGTGTTCCGCGCAGGCCTTGCCGCCTTCACCAAGATCTTCACCGATGCCCATGCGGCCGACAACATCCGCATGAACAACGTGCTGCCGGGCTGGATCGACAGCCTGCCGCAGCAGGACGCGCGCCGCGACAGCGTGCCGATGAAGCGCTACGGCAAGGTCGAGGAGATCGCCGCGACGATTTCGTTCCTCGCCTCGGACGGTGCGGCCTACATCACCGGCCAGAACATCCGCGTTGACGGCGGCCTGACGCGCTCGGTCTGAGGCAGGCGCGCGGATTCGCGCCCTCTCCGTCGTGACGCGACGCCGGCTTGCCTTGCGCGTCACTGGACCAGCGTCGATGCGTGGCGCTGGGGTCACACTCCTCGCGCGTCTTGCGTGATAAGTCACCGATTACGTCACAGTCCCTACGAACTGCGCCGCAGACCGAGACGGATGGCCAGTGTCCGCCTATCTCCCATCTGCGCCGGATGTCTTCCATCTGCGCGCATCGACAACGCGAGTTCAATCGCGTGGGGGAATGGAGATCGGAATGAAGAAGCTTCTGCTGGCGATCGCGTCGGTTGTTCTGGGCACCGCAACCGTGCAGGCGGCGGACCTCGCTGCGCATTACACCAAGGCTCCGGTGATGGCATCGGCCTACAACTGGACCGGCTTCTATGTCGGCGGCAATCTCGGCGGACAGTGGGGCAGCGCCGATCCGACCACCTCGACGGTCTACTCGCCGATCGGCTATTTCGCCGTCAGCAGCGTTCCCGCCATCAACACGGTCGGCGCCCAGAGCCTGAACAGCTCCAGCGTCACCGGCGGCCTCACCGCAGGCTACAATTGGCAGGTCAATCACGCCGTGCTCGGTCTCGAAGGCGACATCAACTATTTCGGCTTCAAGGGCAGCGCGACCGGCTCGGCGCTGTATCCCTGCTGCGCTCCGACCGGCTTTACGGTGTCGTCGCAGGTCTCGGCCGACTGGCTCGCCACCATCCGCGGCCGCATCGGCTTCCTCGCCGCTCCGACCTGGCTGCTTTATGCCACGGGCGGCGCGGCGATCGCGGAGGTGAGGGGCAATTTCAGTTTCACCGACACGTTCTCGGCGGCGGCCGAGTCGGCCGCGATCCGCGACACGCGCTTGGGCTGGACCGCAGGCGTCGGCACGGAATACGCCTTCGGCGGCGGCTGGTCGCTCAAGGCCGAATATCTCTACGTCGATCTCGGCCGCAGCACGGTCACCAGCACCAACCTGACCGGCTTTGCCGGTGCGGTGAGTTATCCCAGCAACGTCTACACCCACTCCGCCGACATCAAATCGAACATCGTGCGCGTCGGCGTGAACTACAAGTTCGGCGGACCTGTCGTCGCCAGGTACTGAGCGTCATCCCGGTCTCGATCTGGCGTGGAAAGCCCCGGCCTCGCCGGGGCTTTTGTGTTTGGGGGAAGGGTTCAAAGCCACCAGCTTGACCAAGTGCGGCAGGATCCTGTAGCGCGCGATCTCGTGCGGATATTCGCTGCGGCCCCGGTGGGGAGGCGACGTGGCCGCAATTCACAATTGCGAACTGTCGGTTTCGCGTCGCTCCATCGAGCGACAAAAATTAGCCGATCGGCTAACAATCCTTGACGTTCGTCATTCGACGTGTATAGTTAGCTACATGGCTAACCAATTGACCCCTCTTGATCAGGTTTTCGCGGCCCTTGCCGATCCCACGCGACGGGCGATCGTGATGCGGCTGTGTGCTGGCGAGGCTTCCGTCGGCGAGCTCGCCGATCCCTTCGACATGGCGCTGCCGAGCTTCATGAAACACATCCACGTGCTGGAGACGAGCGGGCTCGTTCAATCCGAGAAGAGCGGCCGCGTGCGCACCTGCCGGCTCAGCCCCGATGCGCTGCTCGGCGCGGAGGACTGGTTCCAGCAGCAGCGCGCGATCTGGGAGGCACGGCTCGACCGGTTCGAAGCCTATGTGATGAAGCTCAAGAAAGAGAATGAGCAGGCGGCCGCCAAACGGCCGTCCCGCGCAACCCGAAAGAAAGGTTCCTGACGATGACGAGTTCTGCCAATCCCGCCTTGTCGCAATGGTCGCTCGACCGCGAGATCGTGATGTCGCGCGTGATCGACGCGCCCCGCGATCTCGTGTTCGAGGCGTGGTCCGACCCGAAGCATCTGCCGCAATGGTTCGGGCCGAAGGGGTTCAAGGTCGAGACCTTCGAGATCGACGTCCGCGTCGGCGGCGTCTGGCGTTTCAACATGATCGGCCCGGACGGCACGGTCTATCCGAACCGCATGCGCTTCCGCCGTATCGAGCGGCCCTCCTTGTTGGAGATGGACCACGGCGTCGACCAGGACGAAGACCCCGGCATGTTCCGCTTCACCGTCACCTTTGCCGAGCAGAGCAACGGCAAGACGGTGCTGATGATGCGCCAGCTGGCCTCGAGCACCGAGCAGCGCGACGGCATGATCGGATTCGGCGCCGTCGAATACGGCTACCAGACGTTGGACAAGCTCGCGGCCTATGTGGCGGGCATGAAGAGATGAACGCACGGGCGCCGCTCGACGCCCGTCACGCTCTCAATGGTCGTGCGCGGGCATGATAGGGTCGGGGAGTGGGGCCGCCTGATGGAACGGCCTCACTCTTTCGCCTCGTCCGTCACGATGTCCCCGAGCTTCTGCCAGCGCTGACCGTCGAATTGCACCATCTGGAATTGCTTGTTGACGCGATAGTCGGTCGGCGTGGTCGTGACCGAGATGCCGGGAAGGGTGAGATCGAGCACGACGTCCTTGAGGCTCGTTGCCTGCCGCATCACGTTCTCGCGGGTCAGATCGTCGCCGCATTGCTTCAGCACCTGCACCAGAAGCTGGGCCGTGATGTAGCCATAGACGTTCAGGTTCGAATCCTTGTCGCCGTCGGGATAGTATTTCGCCATGAAGGCGAGATAGCGCTTCATGCCGGGATCGTCCTTCCATTCGGGATCGGCGGCGTCCTTGACGTAACCGACGCTGATGATGCCCTTGGAATTGTCCAGGCCCGCCGGCTTCAGCACGGCGCTGAGGGAGGAGGCGTTGATGTCGATGATGTGCAGCGCCTTCCAGCCGATCTCGGCGACCTTCTTGATCGCCTGGGCCGCCTGTTTCGGCGTCGTGGCGCTGAACAGCACGTCGGCGCCGGCGTCCTTCAACCGCAGGATCTGCGAATCGATGGTCGGTTCGGTGATCTCATAGGAGGTCTCGGCCACGATCATCTTCGCCTTGTCACCGAGGCCTGCTTTGAGCCCGGCGAGATAGTCCTTGCCGAGGTCGTCATTCTGGTAGAGCACGCCGATCTTCGCATTCGGGTGGTTTTTCAAGAGATACTGCGCGTAGATCCGTCCCTCGACGAGGTAGGAGGGGTTGAAGCCCATGGTCCAGGGAAAGTTCTTCGGGTCGGTGAAGCGCGCCGCGCCGGTCGCGGCGAAGAGCTGCGGGATCTTCCTGGCATTGAGATATTTTTGCACGGCGACGTTCGGCGCGGTGCCGATGATCTGGAACGTCAGCAGCACCTCGTCGCTTTCGACCAGCTTGCGGGTCTGCTCCACCGTCTTCGGCGGCGAGTAGGCATCGTCATACTGGATCAGTTCGACCTTGCGGCCGTTCACGCCGCCCTGGTCGTTGATCATCTTCATGTAGGCAGCCTGGGTCTTGCCGATCACGGCATAGGCCGAAGCAGGACCGCTGAGCGGCACGGTCTGTCCGACCTTGATCGCGGTATCGGAGGCGCCGGGATCGTATTTCTTCTGCGCATGGGCCGGTGGAAGCGACAGCATCAGAGCGAGTGCGGATGCTGCAACGAGTTCAAGAAGGTTCTTCATGTTCATTCCCCGTTGGCTCATGCTCATTCGCCCTTGAGCCCGGCATCGCGGATCAGCTTGGTCCATTTCTGCGTCTCGGCGCCGATGAACTGGCCGAACTCGGCGGCACTGCCGGCACGCACCTCGAGGCCCTGTGCGGTCAGCTTGTCCTTGATCGCGGGCTCGGCGAGCGCGCGCAGGATCTCGGCCTGGAATTTGTCGACGATCGCGCGCGGCGTCGTGGCGGGCGCCATGAAGCCGTACCAACCCGCGGCGGCCACGTTGGGAAAACCCTGTTCGCGCAGCGTGAGTGCCTGCGGATAGAGCGCGCTGCGCTCGGGCGAGGCGACGCCGAGCACGATGAACTTGCCGCTCTGGATGTAAGGTAGCGCGGTCGGCAGCGCCGTCAGCGTGGCGTCGACGCGGCCGGCGAGCAGCTCGGTATAGGACGCGGCATCGCCGCGGAACGGGATGTTGAGGCCTTTGACGCCGGCATCCCGGAACAGGAGCTCGCCGGCGAGGTGCGGCTGCGAACCGGCGCCGGGTGAAGCGAAGGTCAGCCCGTCCGGCTTCGACTTGCCATAGGCGATCAGCTCGGGCAGCGTCTTGAACGGCGCGTCGGCGCTGATGATGAGAAACAGCGGCGCGACCACGACCATCGCGACCGGTTGCAGATCCTTGCGCTCATAGGTCAGCTTGCCGAACAGCGCCTCGGCGGTCGCATAGGGAGCCGCGACGTAGAGAAGGGTGTAGCCGTCGCCCGGCGCATGGGCGACCATGTCGTTGGCAATGCGGGTGCCGGCACCCGGCTTGTTCTCCACGATGAATTGCTGGTGCAGGCTGCGGCCGAACTCTTCGGCGAGCAGGCGCAGCGAGATGTCGTTGGAGCCGCCGGGCCCGTAGGGCGAGATCAGCCGCACCATACGCGAGGGCCATGCATCCTCGGCTCGTGCCGACAGGCTGGAGATGGCGGCCAAGCCGCCTGCAACGGTGCCCAGCAGGGTTCGTCGCGTGACTTCGAACGATGCCACGATCTTCTTCCTCCCTTTTCGTTGTTGGTCTTCTTGTTACGTTCAGATCACCTTTCGCTCGGCGAGCCCTGCGATCTCCTGATCCGAAAGGCCGAGCCAATTTCGAAAGACCTCGTTGTTGTCCTGGCCGACATCGCCGGCGGCGTGTCGCATTCGTGCGGAATCATTGGTGAAGCGCGGCACGACATTGGTCATGGCAACCGTGCCGAAATCCCGGTCGGCCACGCGGGTGATCACCTCGCGCGCCTTCATTTGCGGGTCATCGGCGATCTGGTCGATCGAATAGATCGGGGCGAGCGTGCCTTGCGCGGCATTGAATCTGGCGAGAACCTCGTCGAGGGGATGCGCCGCGCACCAGCCGGCGAAGATGTCGTTGAGCTCGGCGGCGTGCGCGACGCGCCGGTCGTTGCTGGCAAAGCGCGGATCGGTGATCAGATCGGGCCGCTCGATCGCCCGGCAGTTCGCCGCAAAGAGGGCGTTGGTCGAACCTGCGAGCGTCACCCAATGATCGTCGCTGGTGCGGAACACGGCGGCCGGGGCCGAATAGCCGTTGGAATTGCCGATCCGGCTGCGAACGACGCCGAGCTGATCGTGCTCGATGGCGAGAACGTCGAGCAGTCGGAAGGTCGCCTCGGTGAGCGACAGATCGATCTCCTCGCCGGGCGCGCCGGGATCGCGTGCCCGTTTCCACAGCGCCGCGAGCACACCGACGGCGCCGAACAGGCCGCCGATCGAATCCCCGATCGGGTATCCCGGATGGGTCGGCTCGCCATCGCTCTCGCCGGTGATGTAGGTAAGCCCGCCCATGGCCTCGAAGATGCGGGCAAAGCCGGGCCGCTCGCGATAGGGCCCATCCTGCCCGAAAGCGGTGGCGCGCAGGATCACGAGGCGCGGCTGGATCGACCACAGCACTTCCTTCGACAGGCCCCAGCGGTCGAGCGTTCCCGGGCGGAAGTTCTCGATCAGCACGTCGAAGCGGGGAAGCAGCTGCTTGAACAGCGCAAGCCCTTCCTCAGTGCGTAGATCGAGCGTGGCGAATTTCTTGTTGCGGTTGGCGGCCTTCCACCACAGCGGCTTGCCGTCCTTGAACGGCGGGAACGACCGCACCCCGTCGCCCTGGCCGGGCATCTCGATCTTGAGCACCTCGGCGCCGTAGTCGGCCAGCAGCGTCGCGGCAAAGGGCGCGGCGATGATCGTCGCGATGTCGAGAACTCTCAATCCTTCCAGCGGCCCAGCCATCTCACGTCCCGGTGTTGATCTTCTTGGTCTTGCGCGCCGGCAGCACGGGTGCGGCTTGTCCGACGATGGCGCGGATGCTGTCGGCCAGCGCCGCAAGGCGCGGACCGATCTCGTTCTCCAGCTGCCCCGGCTGCAGCCGGAAAGCGGGAATGCCGCAATTGATCGAGAACGACTGTCTGGTCTCGGCGGCGTGAAACAGCGGTGCGGCCACGGCGTGGATCGAGGCCATGTATTCGCCCCAGCAGGTGCAGAAGCCGCGGCCGACGCATTGGGCGAGGCCGGCGCGGTACTTGTCCTGGAAGGCGGCCCACAGCTCGGAATCTTCCGCAGCGATGCGTCGTTCCAGCCGCGCCGCGTCGGGCTGCGGCAAGGTCGAGGCGGCGGCGCGGCCCATCGCGGTCATCACGACCGGAATGGGCATGCCGATGTCGGGGGCGTGCGGGCCGACATCACCGGATCGCGCCGTCTCGACATAGATCATCGACGTCGCATCGAGCAGTCCGATCGAGACGGTGCCGCGGACGCTCTGCGCCAGCTCCTGCATCATGGGTCGCGCGAACTGGCGGAATTGCAGGTCGGCAAGCAGCGGATGCGCCAGCCGCAAGGCGCGCGCACCGACGTGATACTTCGCCCGGGCGGGGTCGTAGCGGAGGTATCCGAGCTCCGCGAGCGTGTGCGTCAGCCGCGCCACCGTCGGCCGCGGGATGCCGGTCAGCGTCGACAGCTCCATGTTGCCGAGCAAGGTGCTGCCCGCCCTGAAGGCTTCGAGCACGACGAGACCCTTCGCCAGCGTCGTTGCGAAGGCGGCGTCATCGGCACTTTCGGCGAGGACCGCGGCGGCCGAGCTGGGGTGAGGCGATTTGGATGAAGGGCGAGCCATGACGCCCATATCGGACCAAGGCGCGATGGTTGTCCAATAGATTTATAAAGCGATGTATATTTATCCAACATGTGGACACATCCGGAGATGGCGTTTTGCCGTGGGCCGCGCACCGGAACGACCGACCGCACGGATTTTTGTCGTGATTCCCTGGCGTGTTGTGACAGGATTGTTACGGCGAAATGTCAGATCGATTACAGCGGAGCGGTTCATGTTGCAGTGGCAGGCGCGGTCAAATCCCCTCGCGTGGTGGTGGGGCTCCCTGACGCTTGTCAGCGCGGCCAACATCCTCGTCTGGTTCACCTTGTACCGCGAGTTTTATCCGACGCCTTCAGGCAGCCACGGCGGCGGCTCGGATATCGGGCTGATGTTCCTGCTCTGCGCCGGCTACGTGTTCGGCTGCGCGTTCCGCTCGGTGCTGCCGCGCGCCGACGTGCAGCGCATCTGCCTGTTCGACACCTGGCTGTCGAGCGTCGTCGTCGGCCGCACCGTCGCGACCGTGGCCGAGCTCTGCTTCGTCGCGCAATGGGCCATCATCCTGCATCAGCTCGGCAAGATGACGGGCGCCGAGACCGCGGTGAACATCGCGCTGGTGATCGTGCCGATCATCATCATCGCGGAGTGTTTCTCCTGGTACGCGGTGGTGACGACCAACTTCCTCTTCAACGCGATCGAGAACTCGCTGTGGGCGGTGACGTTTTTCCTGGCCGGCATCGCGCTGTGCCGCCTGATGCCTGAATTCCAGGGCGTGGTGCGCTGGGCGCTGATGTCAGGCATCGTCGGCATCGCCTGCTTCCTCGCCTTCCTCGTCACCGTCGACGTTCCCATGTATCTCAGCCGCTGGCGGGCAGGTCACGCCGAGGGCAACACGTTCCTGGGCTTCCTCGAGGGGCTGCATGACGTCTCGACGCGCTGGGTGGTGACCCACGACATCGTGCATTGGAAGGGCGAGCTGACCTGGATGTTCCTATATTTCAGCGCGGCGGTGTGGTCGAGCCTGGCGCTCTGTGCGCTTTATGCGATGGAAGGCTATCTGGCGCTGTATCTGGCGTAGGGCAGGAACGCGCAGATGTCGGCGTCCAGGGCTAGGCGACGACCGCGGGCAAGCTGTATCGCGAGCGGACGATGTGAGAAGCAACTTGTTTGCGAGTTAAAATGCCGGACGCGAAGTTGCTCAAAAGCTGGAAGATTACTGAAGCGCTACTTGAGCGTGCGCGACACGCCTTGCCCGTGCAACAGGGACCCGAGTACGCGGCCCTTTTGGCACGATATCACGAATCTATCGAGCACAATGAACTCGAGCTGGCCATAGATGCGCTTGAAGAATTGGGGCATCTTACTACTGCTCGCGGGGGTTTTGGCGTGATCTAGGCCGTGTACCCATAAACCGGAGGCTTGATACAACTAAAGAGATGTCTGCTTGCCCTATAGCGACCAACTCCGTGAAGTAGCGCAACAGCTCGCGATGGGCCAACAGGGCATTGACTAAGATGCTGGTTGCGGCTCCGGCAGCTTCCAGCTTCCGTCGAGGATCACCTTGCGGGGCCTGTACAGCCGCATCGTGAAGTTCCAGCCATCCACGATGGGCAGACAATTCGGCGTTGCCTTATCGCAACCGCCGAATTGGATCACGTAGGCGCCGCTCGCGTCCGGCTTGGCGGTCAGGTTGTTGAGGGAATAGGCGCCGAGCTCGTTCTTCTCGAAGAAGCCCTTCCCGTTGTAGACGCTGATCGACCAGAAGCCATCGACCGGCACGTCCTTGAGCGTCAGGCGATAGACGGTCTTGCCGTCGTTCTTGGGCGGGAAGACGCTCTGGTAGTCGGCCGCGTGGCGCGGGTTGCCGCCCCAGCCGATCGCGGTCCCGATAAGATGGTCGATCGGATCGACCTCCTCCTTCTTGCCGAATCGGTCGACCGTCCCGCCGAGCGACCCGAGGCTTTCGAGCGCAGCCCTGGCCTTGGTCTGCGACGCCTGGTCCCAGGCCGGCACCTCGAACTTGCCGATGCCCACCTGCTGCACCTCGATGGCGTCCTGCATCGCGTTGGCGGCGTTCACGTCGTGCGGGTCCTCCGGATTGGCCAGAGTGCGGACGATGACGTAGACGTAGCGGGTGCCGACCTTCCCCCTGTCGTAGTTGAACGTGCCGGGACCGTAGACCACCTCGGTCGTGTAGTGGTCCTGCGAGATCACCTGCATCGACATGAAGCGCTTGCCGGCGTCCGGCAGCTTGATCGTGAGCGCTCCCGCTTCCAAGTCGAACACCCCGTGCGAATACAGCGTGTCGCGGTTCATGCGGACCACGTCCTGCTTGTCGATCGACGCCATATCGCGCCGGTGCTGGAGCTTGCCGAAGGCGCCGTCGTCTACCGCGGCCTTCCGGAAGTAGAGGTCAGTCTCGGCGCGGACGAAGTTGTGGGCGTTGACCGCGGTGGGTTTGGCATCCTGAGCGAATGCTGCAGGTGCGGACATCGGAAGCACAAGGGCAAATACCAGACGGGACGCAGATTTCATCGCAATAACTCCCTACTTCGCGGCTGGCTTAGGAGCGCCGAGTTCCTCGTCGACCTCATCCTCGAACGCGCGCTTCTTGCCGGCGATGAAGCGGCGGTAGCCCTCCGGATCAATCCAGGCATTCACGCCCTTGGTCTCCGCCCGCTTCCGTTTGCCTTCGAGGTCGTAATACTCGTTGTGCTGAGCGAGCCAGATGTCCGGCTTGATCATCTCGAGCGCGTGGTGGGTGTTGCGGTAGTCATCCTCGATGCCGGGGTACGAAGGGTCCTTTGCCACGCGGTAGCCGGGGTTGAACCCGGCGCCGTCCGGGAAGGCCACCACGTAGGCTTTGCCGTCGACAACCAGGTTTGCAATCCATGTGGTCGCTCCCCGAGTGTGACCCGGCGTGTGGTAGGCGGTGAGCAGGACGTCGCCCATCCTGATCTGGTCGCCGTCACGCAGCACCCGGGCCCTCGTAGGCGAAGTCGTTAGCGTACTTGAAATCGTCCCGGTCGCCGCTCTCCATCGCCGCGACATCGTCCTTCATGACGGCCAGCTGCGCCCCCGTCAGCTTCTTCATGAAGGCGAAGGCGCCCGCGTGATCGATGTGCGCGTGGCCGTTGATCATCAACTTGACATCTTCGGGCTTGAATCCGAGCTTCCGGATCGAGTCCACGATCATCGGCCCCGACGACGGCATGCCCGTGTTCATCAGGATGTGGCCCTCGGACGTTGTGAACAAGAAAACCCCAAGTCCCTTCGTGCCTACGAAGTAAATTGGCCCGACGATCCTGACCGGTTCGGCGGGCTCTTCCCATTTCAGCGCCTTCTTGGCCAACGCGAGAAAAAGGCTGTTGTCTTTGGCCAATTGCTCTTTCGTTGGCAGATTTGGAGGGAGTGTTTGCGCCATTGCAGGCGATGTCGCGAGAACAGCAGTAGCGCTCAGAATTGCACCCAATCCTATGCGGAAAGCCATTTTCAACCCCACGGAACGAGCCATCCAGTTCTTCAAGCATAAGCTGAAAAGTGGCCAATGGAAGGTGCGGTGGGGAAGACATAGCTAAAACACCGCGATTGTCTTGTCCGCTAGGGGCATGTTTCGACGGCTTTGGCTCGCTGCCAACTATCTCGCATTCGTTCAACTCGCGTCAATCAGGCTATGGCTGCGCCTTTATGAGTCCGCGTTCCGACCAAGCGGATATCGAGCGCCAGGTACGTCGCATCAACGAATCGTTCGATGCCATCATTCCAGAGAGCGGGCCGACGCAAGCTCAAAGGCGCCGCCGACGTTTCGCGCTTGTCGAGTCGGTGGTGAGACCCATCATCAAGCACATGGCGGGATATGTTATGAAGACTGGCGTTAGCTATGAAGAACTCTCTCAGCAGGCCGGAGGTCTGGAATCGCTGCGTATGGAGGGACGGTCGGTGATCGATAGATCTGTGACGTCACATACATTTGCGGATCTAATGAAGACGGAATCCATCCAATCACTGGTTAAGCACCATTTCTCCGTGCAGAGATCGAGGCGATCGAGCGATCCATGGGGTAGATGCGCTGACCTGACTGGAGCGAATTGACGTCCGTTAGTAGCGGACTGTGCAGGTCGGTCGCGTTGTTCGCGGATCCAGCTGGGAGCAGTCGATCGTCAGTCGCTATTGGCCCTATCGCAGTTGCCGAACCCGCATTCGCGGCGCGGTCGGCAGTATGGTGGACCTCGAACGCGTGTGATCTAGACATATGAGTCCACGCCTGGGTGTCATTTCCCCACCAGACCGCACTTGCTGCGGTCGAGCGGACGGAAAGCCTGATCGGGCGGGATCGTTGCGATCAGCTTGACGAAATCCCACGGTCCTTTGGATTCCTCGGGCGTCTTGACCTGCACGAGATAGAGATCGTGCACCATGCGCTGGTCCTCGCGGATGCGTCCGTTGGGTGTATAGGCATCCGACACCGGCGTTGCCTTCATCTTCGCCATCACGGCTGCGCCGTCGTCGGAGTCCGTGTCCTTGATCGCCTGCAGATAATGACGGACGGCGGAGTAGACGCCGGCCTGGATCTGCGAGGGCATGGCCTTGCGGCGCGCATAGAAGGCGTCGGAGAACTTCCGGGCCGCCGGCGAGACATCCTCGAAGAACGAGGTGACGATGAGATCGCCGCGCGTGGCTTTCAGGCCGACCGCCTCGATGTCGACATTCTGGAACGACATCGGCACGATCTTCATGCCCTGGGCGGCGAGTCCGAATTCCTCGGCCTGCTTGATGGCGGTGGTGTTGTCGCCGGCGACGTTGATGGCGAGAATCTTCGCGCCCGAGGACTGCGCCTGCAGCAGGAAAGACGAGTAGTCGGGCGTGCCGAGCTGCGCCTTGACGCTGCCGGCGACCTTGCCGCCGAGCGCGGCAATACGCTCGCGCGCCGTCGCCTCGATCGAATGGCCGAAGGCATAGTCGCCGGTGATGAAGAACCACGGCTCCTTGCTGGTTTGCATGATGCCCGAGACCACGGCGGTCGCGGTGGAATAGGCGTCCTGGGTCCACTGCACGCTGGTGGGCGCGCAGGCTTCATCGGTGAGCTGGTTTGCACCGGCGCCGGAGACCAGGAATATCTTTCCGTTGCCGCGGACGAGCTCCTGCACGGCGAGGGCGGCGCCGGAGCTGCCCCCGTCGGCGATCGCCTGGACCCCTTCGCTGAACCATTTGCGGGCGAGCGATGCTGCAAGGTCCGGCTTGTTCTGGTGGTCGGCCTGCAGGATCTCGATCGGCTTGCCGTTGATCTTGCCGCCGAACTCCTCCGCGGCCATCCGCGCTGCCTCGACCGAGCCCGGGCCCATGGCGGTGGCGAAGACGCCGTTCATGTCGGTGAGCACGCCGATGCGGATGGCATCGCCCTTGATCTGGGCGCGCGCTGTCGGGACTGCGAGCGCCAGCGTGACCAGCAGGATGGCGGCGGAAGTCGTGCGGAGGTTGCCCATGGTGTTTCCCGGTTTGTCGTTTTGATTGTTCGAAGGCGTGGTCAGGCCGGCTCGGCGATGACCGTGTTACGCAAGGTGCCGATGCCGGAGATCTCGACCTCGACGGTGTCGCCCGGGCGCATCCACAGCGGCGGCGTGCGCTTGGCGCCGACGCCGCCGGGCGTGCCGGTGACGATGACGTCGCCGGGAACGAGCGGGCAGATCGTCGAGATGTAGGCGATCAGCTCGGGGATGCCGGTGATGAGCAGGTCCGTGGTGGTGTCCTGCACCACGGCGCCGTTGAGCCGCGTCTGCAAGGTGAGCTTCGACGGATCCGGAATTTCCTCCGCCGTCACCAGCCATGGGCCGAAGCTGCCGCTCGCCGCAAAAGTCTTGCCGGAGAGGAACTGGCTGGTGTGGCGCTGCCAGTCGCGGATGCTGCCCTCGTTGTAGCAGGCATAGCCGGCGATGTGGTCGAGCGCACGGTGTGCTGCGATGTGCCGGCCGCCCTTGCCGATGACCAGCGCAAGCTCGCCCTCATAGTCGAAATCGTCGCTCACTTTCGGCTTCACGATCGGCTGGAGATGGCCGACCTGACTGCACGGGAAGCGAACGAACAGCGCCGGCTTCTCGGTGACGGTGCGGCCGGTCTCGGCGACGTGGTCGCGGTAGTTGAGGCCGACGCAGATGATCTTGCCGGGATCGGGGATGACGGGAGCGAAGGTGATCTTGTCGAGCGGATGATCGGGCGCAGCGGACGCGACGATCTGTGCCGCCTCGGCAACGCGACCGGCTTCGAGCAACTGCCGCAGCGTGGTGCAGGGCGCCATGCGCGTGCCGAGATCGACGACGCCATTGTCCTTGAGGGCCCCGAAGGAGGCACGTCCGCCGGCGACGAATGAGAGCAGCTTCATGAGATGTCCTTGCGTATGTTCGTGTCAAGCCGCGGAGGGCACATGGGTGGGAGGCGTGACGGCGGCGACGAGCTGGTCGAGCTCGGCGTCGTTACGGGCGGTGCCTTGCACATAGCGGTCGGGGCGCACGAGCGCGGCCGTGATGCCGTGCTTGCGCAGCCAGTCGCCGATGGCTTCGGCGTCATCGCCCGTGAGGATCTCGATGCCCGCCTGCGCAACAGCCGGGCGCGAGGACAGGGCGGCCGCATTTGCGACGAGCAGCACATGGCTGTAGCCGACTCGGTCGTCGCTGCGGCTGCCGTCCCGAAGCGCGAACTGCGGCGCGAGATCTCCGGCGGGAAGCTGGTTGCCGATCGTCAGCCCGGGGCCGAGCAGGGGCTTTTTCACCTCGAGCTTCACCGGCGCGTTCTCGCGCGCTTCGCCCGCAGTGAGACCCGCTTCGATCGCCTTGGTGTTGATCACGCCGCCGAGGCGAATGGCGAGCGCGATGAATTCGCGTACATGCGGCAGGCGCTCGCTCTGATAGGTGTCGAGCAGCTCCGTCGTGGCATTGCCCCGGAGGATGGCGTCGAGCTTCCAGGCGAGGTTCGCGGCGTCGCGGATGCCGGCGCACATGCCCTGGCCGAGGAAAGGTGGGGTCTGGTGCGCGGAATCGCCCGCGAGCAGCAAGCGTCCATTCCGCCATTGCTGTGCGATGACGGAATGAAAAGTGTAGACCGCCGCACGCTCGATCTCGGCATCCTCAGGCGTGATCCAGCGCGACAGCAGGGCCCAGACTTTCGCGGGCTGCGTGACGTCGTGAGAATCCTCGTCCGGCAGCACAGTGATTTCCCAGCGCCGCCGCGTGCCGGTGCCGCGCACATAGGTCGCAGGTCGCTTCGGATCGCAATGCTGCAGGCTGTAGTCGCCGAGATCGTCGCGCGCGCGCTTCAGCAGCACGTCGATCACCAGCCACCGCTCGTGGAAGCCGAGGTCGTCCATGCCGGAGCCGATGAAGCGGCGGATCAGCGAGCGGGCGCCGTCACAGCCGATCACGTAAGCAGCGCGGACTTCAGTGAGCTGTCCGTTCGAAAGGTCTTCGTAGCGCACGCGCACGCCATGCTCGTCCTGGTCGAGCGCGAACACATCGCAGCGGTTGCGCAAGACGACGCCTGGAAAGCGGCTGAGACCGCCGATCAGGACATCCTCCAGATCGGGCTGATGGAAGCGGTAGCTGAGATGCCAGCCCATCGGGGTCAATGTCTGCGGACGCGACCAGTCCAGCAGCATCTTGCCGTCGGCATCGAGAAACAGCATGCCGGGGCTGAGGATCACGTGCGGCAGGATCGCGTCAGTGAGGCCGATGGTCTGGAACACCCGCATGCATTCGTCGTCGAAATGCACCGCGCGCGGCAGATGATAGCTCCGCGCCTCGCGTTCCAGCACCAGGGTCCGCACGCCGCACAGGCCGAGCAGGTTGGCGAGCGTGGCGCCGACCGGGCCGCGGCCGACGATCACGACATCAAATTCTTCGGGGGCGGATTTATCTTGCATGGGGCCATCTCTTCCCCAGGCCGCGCCGCAGCATCAACGCCGCTGGCCGAAGTGTCCGCCAGCCGGACGGAGCCTAGACCTCGACCGGGATGGCCAGCGCCGTCTCCTGAAGCTGCGCCGCAAATTGCGTCACCGCCTCCTCGATTCCAAGCGCCGAGCGAATCCAGATGATGGAGATGCAGCCGAAGACGGCCCCGTCCCGCACAATGGGGACGGCGATCGAAGCCGTCTTCGGATTGTACTCGCCCTCGCTGCGGATCGCGTAGCCGCGCGCTTGCGTCTCGGCGATCATGCGATCGAGGTGGGCTGCGTCGAGGAAAGGGCGATCTTCGGCCTCGTCGATGCGGCGCAGATGGCTGATGATCAAATCGCGCTCACGCGCCGGGCAGGCGGTCAGATAGGCGCGGCCGGCCGACGTTCGCAGCATCGGCAGGCGCTTGCCGATCATGCCGCGGTCGATCGAGAGCGGGCTGCGCGCGTGGGTGGTCTCCTGCACCACCATCGCGGCGTTCTCGTAAGTGGAGAGATCGACCGGCCAGACCAGGGTCTTGCTGAGCTCGGCGAGATAGGGCGCCGCCGCCTGGCAGATCACCACGCCGGGATCGTAGCCGTCGCCGAGGCTCAGCGCGCGCCGGGTGACGCGAAAACGGTCGTCGCTGGCGCTGCGGGCGATATAGCCGAGTTCCTCGAGTGTTTCGAGCAGGCGGTAGACGGTGGGCCGGGGCAGGTCGAGGGCGCGGGCCACGTCGCCGGCGCGGATGCCGCCGGAACGGTTGACCTCGCGCAGCACGTCGAGCCCGCGCTTGAAGGCGCGGACGCCCTCCGACTGCCGGGGGGCAGCCTTGCCCGTCCGCTCCTTGGACACTTCGCATTTCCTCCCTTGTGGCGCACGGTCCCGCGATTATCGTTGCGAACGCGAAGCGATTGCGGAAGGCTACGTTAAGATCGCGCGCGGCCGGTATCAAGTTTGCCGTAGTGCGGCACATGCGATGCCTTCGGGAGATCGTCGATGGAAATCACTGCGCTCGGCTATATCGGAATCAATTCATCGCAGCTCGACCAGTGGGGGCAGATGGCGACCGGGTTGCTCGGCATGCAACAGGTCGATCGCGGCGGCAAGATGCGCGCCTTCCGCATGGACGATCGCAAGCAGCGGCTGATCGTCGACGGCAGCAGCGATGCCGGGCTGGCGGTGATGGGCTGGGAAGTTCCGTCCATGGCAGAGCTGGATCAATTGGCGGGCCGGCTGGAAAGCCACGGCGTCAAGGTCACGCGCGGCTCGCGCGCGCTGGCCGATGAACGACATGTGGCCGAGCTGATCGCGTTCGCCGACCCCGCCGGCAGCCGGCTTGAGGCGTTCTGCAAGCCGGAGCTCGCGAGCGAGCCGTTCAAGCCGGGGCGGCCGATCTCGGGTTTCCGCACCGGTGCGCTCGGCATGGGGCACGTCGTGCTCAACGTCGAGGACGTCGAACCGCTGTTGCCGTTCTACCGCGACGTGCTCGGGTTCCACGTCTCGGACTTCGGGCTCAAGCCTTACGGGCTCTATTTCTTCCACGTCAACGGCCGCCACCATTCCTTTGCGATGGTCGGCTCGGGGCGGAAGGCGATGCATCATTTCATGGTGGAGCTCGGCAGCCTCGACGATGTCGGTCAGGGCTATGACCTCGCGCAGCTCGAAGAGGGCCGCGTCGTCTATACGCTCGGCCGGCACACCAACGACCACATGACGTCGTTCTACGTGAACACGCCGTCCGGCTTCTTCATCGAGTATGGCTGGGGCGGACGCATCATCGATCCCCAGACCTGGCAGCCGCACGAGACCTTCGACGGTCCGTCGCTCTGGGGACACGAGCGGCTTCATATGCCGGAGGAACAGCGCAAGCGCTTGCGCGAGATGCGGATGGATGCAGCCGCCCGCGGCGTCCGCGTCGCCGATCCGCGCGTGCCGCCGCTGAACTGCGCGTGGCTCGACCAGGTGATCGCGCGCGAATGATCCGCGGCCACGCGACAAAAATCTGACGATCAGGGAAGGATACTATGCTCAAGACTATTTTGCGGGCAGGCTTCGCGCTGCTCGCGCTGACGACGGCTGCCTCGGCCGAACCGATCAAGGTAACGCTGCTCGGCACCGGCGTGCCGACCCCGCGGCCGACCAGCTTCAGCGCCTCGACGCTGGTGGAGGCGGGGAACGAGAAGCTGCTGTTCGACCTCGGCCGCGGCTCGACCATGCAGCTCTACAGACTGAAGATCCCGCTCGGCGCGATCACCGCGAATTTCATCACCCACATGCATTCCGACCACCTCGTCGGTCTCCCCGACATGTGGTTGACCGGCTGGCTCGCCACGCCGTGGGCATCCCGCAAAGGACCGATGAAGCTCTACGGACCCAGGGGCACGGTTGCGATGACGGAGAACCTGACGAAGGCCTTTGCCGACGACATCCGCATTCGCATCGATGACGAACACCTCGATCCCAAGGCGATCAGATTTGCCGCGAAGGATATCGAGGCCGGGCCGGTCTACGACAACAACGGCGTCAAGGTCACCGCGATCGAGGTCAATCACGGCGAGAAGATCAAGCCGTCGTTCGGTTACGTCGTCGAATATGGCGGCCACAAGGTTGTGCTGTCCGGTGACACCAAATACGACGAGCGGGTAGCGAAAGCGGCGGAGGGTGCCGATCTGCTGATCCACGAGGTCGCGGTCATCGAGCCGGAGTTGTTGATCAAGAGCCCGGTCTACAAGGACATTCAGGCGCACCACACCTCGCCGGAAGAGGCGGGCCAGATCTTCGCGGCCGCCAAACCGAAGCTGGCGGTCTACTCCCACATCGTGTTCGGCACCGTGAAGCCCGTGCCCGACATCCCGGAGGAGCCGCTGATCCTGCGCACGCGCACGGGCTACAAGGGACCTCTGCTCGTCGGCCGCGATATGATGTCGTTTGCGATCGGCGACACGGTCGAGGCATTTGCGCCCGATGGAACGAGGCTTGCGCCTGGCGGCGGATGACGATCAGGCCTCGCCCAGATCCGGCTCCGTCAACAGTCCCTGGCGCAGCGCGAGGCGGACCAGCTCGATGTCGGAGCCGACGCCGAGCTTGTCCTTGATCAGGGAATGCAGGTTCGCCACCGTCTTCGGGCTGACATGCAGCGTCTCGGCGATCTCGTCCGTCGTCTTCTCGGCCAGCAGCAGCCGCAGCACCTCGAACTCGCGCGCGGTGAGGACGTCGGCGGCCGAGCTTTCGCCGCCGAGCCGGCTCAGCGCCAGCTCGTGGTCGATGTCGGGGCTGATGGCGATCTTGCCGGCGAGCACGTCCATCACCGCCCGCACCAGCGTCTCGGGCGGGCTGGTCTTGGTGACGTAGCCCCTGGCGCCGGCACGGATCGCCTGCACGGCGAAGCCCGCATTCTGGTGCATGGTGAAGATGAGGATCCTTGCGCCCTTGTCCCACTGCCGGATCCGCCTGATCGCCTCGATGCCGCCGATGCCGGGCATGCTCAGATCCATGATGACGAGATCGGGCGTCTCGGATTTGTACAGACGATAGGCTTCTGCGCCGTCGGCGGCCTCGGCGACGACGCGAAGGCCCGGCTGCTTCTGCAGCACGGAGCGATAGCCCTCGCGGACCACGGAATGGTCGTCGACCAAAAGGATGGAGGCATCGGCATCGCTCATGCCGCATGCTCCAGCACCTCGGCGGCGGCCACCGGAATGACGATGCGAAGCGCCGAGCCGCCATTGGCGCCGGCCTCGAAGCTCATCCGGCCGCGCAACGCCGCAACGCGCTCGCGCATGCCGAGCAGGCCCATGCCGGACTTGCTGGAGGCATCGCCGGGCCGGCCGTCGTCGTCGATGGCAAGCGCAATCTCGCTTGTCGCCATCGTCAAATGCACGCCGACGCCAGTGGCGCCGGCGTGCTTGGCGGCATTGGTCAGCGCCTCCTGCACGATGCGGTAGAGATTGGCGCTGATCGTGGCCGGCAGCGTCTCGACGGCGCCGTCGAACTGGATCGAAAAGCGCGTCTCGCCGCGGCTGCGTCCGTTCCAGCCCGCGACCAGGCCTTCCAGGCTCGCAACGAGGCCGAGCTCCTCGACATCGGGCGGGCGCAGCCGGAACAGCGCGCCGCGCAGCGTCTCCATCATGCCCGTCGCGGTCCGCGCGATGCCGTCGCATTCACCGAGCATGGCGGGGCAGTCCTGCACGGCGGTCTGGCGGGCGGAGGAGGCCAGCGCGCGGATCGCGGCCAGCGACTGGCCGAACTCGTCGTGCAGCTCGCGCGCGAGATGGCGGCGCTCGTCGTCTTGCAGCGCGATCAGCTTGCGCGTCAGCTCGCTGCGTTCGGCCAGCGCGGTGTCGAGGCTTTCGGCGAGATGGTTGAAGCCGTCGCGGATCGCGGAAAGCTCGGCGAGATCGAACGGCGGCAGCCGCGCTGAGAGGTCGTTGGCCGCGATCCGTTCGAGGCCGGTGCAGATCAGGCGGGTCGGACGCAGCGCGCGCGCCAGCGCGGCGTAAACCAAGAGGCACAGCAGCGGCAGCGCGATCGCAAGTGCGATCATCAGGCGGCCGGCCTCATGCCAGGCCTCCGCGGTCTGCACCGCCGGATCGACCGAGACAACGGTCTCGCCGAGCTTGGCGCCGCGCACGATCACGGGCCGCGATGCTTCACGGCCGGGGTCGAACAGGCTGCGATAGAAGGCCGTAAAGGCCTGCGGCGGCGGGCTCGCCGGGGCGGGCGCACCGCTGCAGAACCGCTGCAGCATCTCGCCGCTCGCGCCGCGGAATGCCAGGCACAGGCCGGGCGTCATCACATAGGCGGCGACGGGGTCGAGGTTGGGAAAGTCGCGCGGGCCGGCCACCCACTGAACCTTGCCCTGCTGCAGCTCCAGCGACTTTGCGACGATCGTGGCGATGCCGTCGATGCGCGCATGGGCCTCGCGATCGGCCGTGATGAGGAAATAGGCGGAGATTCCGGCGAAGCAGGCGGCCGAGATCGCGGCCACGCGCAACGTCAAACGGACCTTGAGATCGAATCTCGGGCGGTTCCACATCGAGAGGCACCTTGTGCGAACGGGTTTGTCGCTTCCGCATTAAACGGCAGAACGCTGGCCGCGGAAAGCGCTACGCGTTACTGCAGTGCAATGGCGTGAAATTTTCCCGGCGCTCGCCGGGACGGTCGCCGTTGCAGGGCCGAGGGCTGCTGCCGAGATTTGCGGACTGCTCGATCCAGCGAGGCCCCGCACATGCACCTCTCCCGGTTGATCCTCTCTGCTTTTCTCCTGGCCGTCCTCGTGGGCGTCCGGCCTGCCGGCGCGGGCACCGAGGCGGCCGCCGCAACTCCGGCGCGCGTGTCGATCGAGGATTTCCAGTATCTGGATACGTCCGGCGAACCGGTCGACCAGACCGCCGTCCACGAGAAGCGGCTGGGCGCATTCATGGTCGCGCTGCGGCGGGACGTCGGGGCGGACAAGCGCTATCAGCTCACGCCCGCCCGGCAAGGCGATGCGAAATTCAAGGTCGTCGGCGGCGTCCAGAAGACGAGCACGTTGGTGCAATGGGCGCGCGTCGCCGTGATCGACACCACGGCCGCGAAGGTCCTGTTCGAGAAGCTCTATACCTTCCGCGGCGACAACGACGAAGCCTGGGACCGCGCCGAAACGTTCCTCGCCCGCGAGGTCATCGCGGCGCTCGGCACGCCTGCGCCGGTCGCGCTCGCCGTGTTCGAGTTCGAGCTCGAGGACATGACGGCGGCGTCAGGAAGCACCTTGGCCGCTTCAGACGCGTCATATCTCGCCGAAACCACCGGCGGTGTGCGTGACGTGCTTGGCCAGTCCGGCCGCTACCGCATCGTCGACGTCGGCGGCGCGGGCGGCGAGGCGGCGAAGGCGGGTGCTCTACGAGACTGCGGCGGCTGCGAGGCCGCGGTCGCCCGGAAGCTGGGCGCGGATCAATCGCTGATCGGGGTGGTGCGGCGGGTCAGCCGCACCGAATACACGCTCGGCTTCCAGCTGCGCGATGCCCGCACCGGCGCGGTGCTGGCGCGCGGCGACAGCGGCCTGCGCCTCGGCGCCGACTATTCCTGGAAGCGCGGCGCGGTTCGCCTGGTCAGCGACCGGCTGATCGAGAGTCAGCAGGCCGCCGACGCTGCTAAAAGGTGAGCTGAACCTTCATCGACTGCGAGCGGTCGCTGGCGAGCTCGAAGGCCGCGACCGCGCTCTCGAACGGCATGGCGGCCGTGATCAGCGGCTTCACGTCGATCAGGCCTTCGCCCATCAGCCGCACCGCCAGCTCGAACTCGGGATCGAAGCGGAAGGTGCCGCGGAGCTGCAATTCCTTGGCGACGATGGAGTTGATCGGCAGCGTCATCTCGCCGCCGAGGCCGAGCTGGACCAGCGTCGCGCCGGGGCGGAGCACGTCGAGCGCGGTGCGGAGCGCGGCCTGGTTGCCGGAGGCCTCGAACAGCGTGTCGAACACGCCCTTGCCGGCACGCCACGGGTCGAGCGCCGAAGCATTTGCCGCAACATTGATGGCATGCGTCGCGCCGAGCTTCCTGGCGACCGCGAGCGGCGCCTCGGCGACGTCCGTCACCACGATCTCGGATGCACCGCCGAAGCGCGAGACCAGAATCATCAGCGCACCGATCGGGCCGCAGCCGGTGATCAGCACGCGCTTGCCGAGCAGGGGGCCGGCCTGCTTGCCGGCATGCAGGCACACCGCCAGCGGCTCGGCGACCGCAGCTTCCGCCAGCGACAGCTTGTCCGCGATCGGCACCGCCTGGGTGGCGTCGACCGTGATGAACTCGCGAAAACCGCCCTGCACATGGGGAAAGCGCATCGCGCTGCCGAGGAAGCGCATGTCGAGGCACTGGTTGCGCATGCCCTCCTGGCAGTGCAGGCACTGCCCGCACGGCTTGCTCGGATTGACCGCCACGCGCGTGCCAGCCTTCACGCTGCTGACGCCGTCACCGACATCGGCCACGACGCCCGCGATCTCATGACCCAGCGCCATCGGCTGCTGGATGCGCACGACGCCGAAACCGCCGTGGTGGTAGTAGTGCAGGTCGGAGCCGCAGATGCCGCCATTTGCGATCTTGACGCGGACCTCGCCCGGGCCGGGTGCCGGATCGGGGTAGCTGTCGATCCGCAGGTCTTTCGGGGCGTGGATGACGACGGCGCGCATGGTCTGCTCCTTTGTCTGCGATCACATCGCGGCGATCATGCCGCCATCGACATAGATGATCTGGCCGTTGACGTAGGTGGAGGCGTCCGAGGCGAGGAAGATCGCCGCGCCCACCAGCTCGTCCGGCTTGCCCCAGCGCTTGGAGGGAATGCGGCCCATCAGCCAGGTGTTGAAATCGGTGTTGTTGACCAGCGCCTCGTTCATGTCGGTCAGCATGTAACCCGGGCCGATCGCGTTGGCCTGGATGCCGTGCTGGGCCCATTCGACCGCCATCGAACGGGTCAGGTTCTTGATGCCGCCCTTGGCCGCGGTGTAGGGCGCGATGGTGGGGCGGGCGAGCTCGCTGCCGAGCGAGCCGATATTGATGATCTTGCCGCGCTTGCGCGGGATCATGCGCTTGCCGGCCTCGCGGCCGATCACGAAGGCGCTGGTGAGGTCGGTCTCGATCACCTTGCGCCATTCGTCGGTGGTGAATTCGACCAGCGGCTTGCGGTGCTGGATGCCGGCATTGTTGACGAGGATGTCGACGGCGATGCCCTTTTTGTCGAAGTCGTTGAAGGCGGCGATGATGGCGGGCTCGTCGGTGACGTTGAAGGCGGCGCCTTCGGCCTGATGCCCGGCGGCGCGAAACTCGGCGACGGCCTGCTCGACGCGCTTGGGGTCGACGCCATTGATGATGATCCTCGCGCCTGCCTTCGCCATGCCCTCGGCGATGGCGCGGCCGAGCCCGCGAGAGGAGCCGGTCACGAGCGCGGTGCGGCCGGAGAGATCGAAGAGGGAGGTGCTCATCTCGAGAATCCTTAGACGTTGGAACGGCGCACGATCAGATCGGAGCGGTCGAATACGGCGGGCAGAAGGTCGACGCCAAGGCCGGGACCTTCCATCGGGAAGACGTAGCCGTCCTTAATAACAGGCATCGTGGTGACGAGCTCGTTGTACCAGCCTTTGTAGAACGCGCGCACCGATTCCTGGATCAGCGTGTTGGGCTGGCTGAACGACATGTGGATGGCCGCGATGAAGCCGATCGGCCCGATGCAGTCATGCGGGGCAAAGGGGCGGTGATAGGTCTCGGCCATCGCGGCAATCTTGCGGCCCTCGGTGAGGCCGCCGGTCCAGCACAGATCCGCCATCACCACATGCATGGCGTCGCGGTCGAGCATGTCCTTGTAGGGGAAGCGCGAGCCCAGCGTTTCGCTGGCGCAGACCCAGACGTCGGTCGAGCGGGCGTATTCGGCCAGCGCCTGCGGCGAGTTCATCCGGATCGGATCTTCGTACCAGGTCGGCTTGTACGGCTCGAGCGCGCGCGCGATCTGCTTGGCGGTCGGCAGGTTCCACAGCGAGTGGAGCTCGACCATGATCTCCATCTTGTCGCCGACGGCTTTGCGGATCTTCTCGAACGGCTCGATCGCCTGCTTCATCTGGGCGGCGGTGATGTAGAGTCCCTTGTTTTCCTGCGCCGCCGGATCGAATGGCCAGATCTTCATCGCCGAGATGCCGCTCTCCAACAGGCTCTCGGCCAGCGCATCGGCGCGGTTCATGAAGCCGTCGAGATCCTCGTACGGTCCCTTGGACGCGCCGAGATTCCAGTTCGAGACCGGGCTGATATTGGTGGAGCGGACATATTGCGTCCCGGCGCAGGTGTTGTAGATGCGCTGCTTGTCGCGGCAGAGCCCGCCGAGCATCTGGTGCACCGGCTGATTGCAGACCTTGCCGAACAGATCCCACAGGGCAATGTCGATCGCGGACGCCGCCCGATATTCGACTCCGGTGGAGGACTGCGCCATCGGCAGGTTCAGCATGTCGCGGTGGATCGCCTCGATGTGCAGGGGATTGCGGCCGAGCAGGCGGCCGGCGAAGGTGTCGTGGATCTGCGCCTCGACCGCGCCCGCACCGTAGAACGTCTCGCCAAGCCCGATCACGCCGGTGTCGGTGTGGACGCGCACCCAGATCACATTGGAGAATTCCTCGGTGCGCAGGGTCTCGATCGACATGATCTTCACGGCAACAATCCTCCCTTTGGGAACATAACGCCCGCTTGTTTGTCATTTTCGGGCCGCCTGGCGGCGAGCTGGGCGCAGTCTTACGCCCGCTTGTAATATATCACAACATGTTTTAAGGATATCACAAACGAGGCGTCCTCCGGCGGACGCAACAGCACCGAGAACGCGGGCGGACGGGGAGGACGACACATGGCACGGCGCAAGCGCGCCCTCGAGGTGGTGAGAGCCGACGACGGCGAGGGCAGGCCCTCGCGGCGCAACCGCGTCAATTTCTTCGAGTTGGCCTATCAGAAGATCGAGGAGCTGCTCGTTCATTGCGAGCTCAAGCCCGGCCAGTTCATGACCATGCTGGAATTGCAGGAGATCACCGGCTTCGGCCGTACGCCGGTGCACCACGCCGTCAATCGTCTCTCCGCCGACACGCTCATCATCATCCGTCCGCGGCACGGCCTGCGGATTGCGCCGATCGATCTTGCGCGCGAGCGCATGCTGCTGGGCCTGCGCCGCGACATGGAGCGTTTCGTGATCCGCCTTGCGGCCGATCGCGCCAGCCTCTCGCATCGCAATCAGGCCCTGCATATCGAGCGCCTCCTGCGCGAGCGCCGCGCCAGCCTGACGCTCGACGAATTCAATCATATCGACCGCCGCATCGACGCGCTGGTGCTGGAAGCCGCCGGCGAGCCGTTCCTGGTGCACACGCTGCGGCCGCTGCATACGCTGTATCGCCGCATCGGCTACATCCATCACCGCTTCATGCCGGGGCAGACCGATCTGTCCGGCACGATCGATCATCATCTCGCCATTCTGGCCGCAGTTGCCGGCCGCCGCGTCGAGGACGCGGTCAAGGCGAGCGATGCCCTGATCGACTTCATGGATTCGATGTTCGCGGGCATGGAGGCGGGGATCGACCCGCGCCTGCTGGATTGCAGCATCGAGCCGCTGCTCGGCACGTAGAGAATCCAAAAGAGAGGACCAGACATGTCAACGATGGCGATGCCACAACCGACCGCGAGCGAAGCCGCGGTGCGCTACCTCATCACCAACTACAGTCCCAAGGGCAACAAGGTCGGCTGGCTGATGATGGCCTCGATCCTGGTCGAAGCCTGGGACCTCTATTCGATCGCCTTCGTGCTGATCTTCATCAAGGAGCAGTACAATCCCGATCCGCTGATGCTCGGCCTTGCCGCGGCGGGCACCCAGGGCGGTGCGCTCATCGGCGCACTGCTCGGTGGCTGGCTCTCCGACAAGATCGGCCGTCGCGTCATGTTCCTGGTCACGATGGTGATGTTCATCGTGCTGGCGCTGGCTCAGGCCTTCGTGCCTGACGTCACCTGGCTCATCGTGATCCGCTTCCTGCTCGGCATCCCGCTCGGCTCGGACATCTCGACCGGCTACACCTACATCATGGAATCCATGGCCAAGGGTGAGCGCGAGGTCATGGGCAACCGCTGGCAGTTCATGTTCGCCGTCGGCGAGGTTCTGACCATCGGCGTCATCGTGATCTTCCTGCTGCTCGACATCCATCACGAGACGTTATGGCGCGTCACGCTCGGCCTCGGTGCGGTGCCGGCGTTGATCATCCTTCTGATGCGCCACGACGTGCCGGAGACGGCGGTGTGGCTGGTGCAGAAGGGGCGCTACCGCGAGGCCAAGCAGGTCGCGCGCGAGATGTTCAACGACAATCTCGATATGCTGCCGGATCAGGATGTCGTGGTTCCCAAGACGAGCACCCGTGCGTTCCTCGCCGACCTCAAGAAGGACCCGATCCGCTGGCGCGCCACGCTGTATGGCTGGATTGCGTGTTTCGCCCAGGCAAGCGAGTTCTCGACCTTCGCGTTCTATTTGCCGGTGCTGTTCGTGATGGTCGGCGTGTCGAGCGTGCTCGGCATCAATCTGGTGACGATGGCGCTGTTCTCCTTCGCGGCCCTGTCGGGCTGGGTCGGACCGCTGCTGACGCCGAAGATCGGCCATCGCGGCATCGCGATTGCGGGCTTCTCGATCGTGCTGGTGTCGCTGCTGGTCGCGGCCTTCGCGCTCTACACCGACAACAAGATGCTGCTGCCGTTCGCGGCCGCCGGCATGCTCTGGGGTCACTATTGGGATGCGTCGAACTGCATGACGATCCCGACCATGGTCGCCCGGCCGCAATATCGCGGCACTGCCAGCGGCTTCGCCTACATGTTCGTGAAGCTGCCGTCGTTCCTGGCGATCTTCCTGTTCCCGACGCTGTTCGCTGCGATCGGGCAGGCCAATGCCACGCTGTTCGTCGCGATCTTCCCGGTGATCGGATTGCTCGCTGCAATCTTCATCCTGCCGGAAGTGTACGGCTACGAGAACGACTGACGAAGCGCTGCCCGGTCGCGGCTTCGGCCGCGATCGGGTCCCGCGTCGGGATGTTTTGGGCCAGTGACTACGGGCTCAGGAAGACCGGATCGATTCCCATCCCGTGGCCGAGCAGGCCGAGCGCTTGAAGCTGGGCGCTGTGCAGGTCGATCTCCACCATCGCGAACAGGGTCACCAGCACCACGACTGCGAGGAGCAGCAGCGGGTGGGACGTTTCCGCCCCGCTCCGGCTGGGTGCGATGAAGCTCTGATATGAGCGGCGCAGGGAAAAGCTCTGCGGCAATGCCTTTGACTGGATCTGCATGATGAACCTCCTTGCCGCGCCCAATGAGGCTGCGCGACAAGTTGAAGTATAGCTCCAGCTGTGGCGGCGACATTGATGCGCCGCAAACAAGGCACGTTTATCGGATCGCGGCGGCCAAAGCCGCGATCAGGGCCGGCGGGGTTACCAGCATACCGAGCTTGAGGAACGGCCAGGCGCCGACCTCGATCTTTTCCCGGCGCAGCGCCACCAGCCAGAGAATGGTCGCGAGCGAGCCGGTCACTGACAAATTGGGGCCGAGGTCGACGCCGATCAGGATGGCGCTGACGACGGGGGCGGGCAGATGATCGCTGGCGGCAACCGAGCCGGCGACGAGGCCGACGGGCAGGTTGTTGGCGATGTTGTCGGCGAGCGCGGTGGCAATGCCGACGCTCCAGGCCGCCTTCGGCACCGATTGCGCCACCGCCTGATGCAGCAGCGCGCTGAGCTTCGCGATCACGCCGGTCCTGATCAGCGCCTCCACCATGACGAAAAGTCCGCCGACCAGCGGCAGCACGCTCCAGGACACGCCCCGCAGCACCGGCAATGGCGATTGCCGGCTGAGCAGCAGCACGATCACGGCCGTCACGCTGCCGCAGATGAAGGTCGGCAGGCCCAGCTGCCTGTCCAGCGCCGATGCGGTCACGAGCACGATGCCGATCGCGACGATGCCGACGGCCGTCAGCTTGCCGCCGCGGCTGAGCCTGGGATGCGGCACGCTGCGCGCAATCGTCTCCTCCTTCAGCGCGCGGTGCTGGGTCAGGCGCAGCACCACGTAAGTCAGCAGGATCGAGGCGACCGAGGGCAGGGCGAACAGCCGCAGCCATTCCGTCAGTTGCGGCATCCGCGCGCCGAACACGACGAGATTGGCGGGGTTGGAGATCGGCAGCACGAAGCTCGCGGCATTGGCGATGAAGGCGCAGACGAAGAGATAAGGCAGCGGCTTGGCGCCGGCTGCGCGCGTCGCGGCGTAGACCGCCGGCGTCAGCACGATGGCGGTGGCATCGTTCGAGAGCAGCACGGTCACCAGCGTGCCGACGAGATAGATCAGCAGGAACAACCGCTGCGGCGAGCCGGCCGCATATTCCACCGCGAGCGCCGCGAGATAATCGAACAGGCCCTCCAGCCGTGCCAGCTCGGCGATCAGCATCATGCCGATCAGGAAGAGGTAGACGTCGACGCCTTTCTCGATGCCGGCCAGCGCATCCTGCCACGGCAGCAGGCCCGATAGCACCAGGCCGCCCGCGCCGATCACGGCCCAGATCGCCTCGGGCAGGCGAAAGGGGCGGATGATGACGCCTGCGGTGGCGACGACGATGATGCTCCAGGCCCAGATGGCGTCAGACGGCACGTTCAGTCCTTGATGCGAGATGCGTTCATTCGGCAGCGATAGCGGATGCTGGCGCTGCTGTCTTCCCCTGCGGGCGGGAGGCACCATGTCGTGTCTCGGGCAGCGCGAGAAGGCAGATCACGGCGCCGATCGCAGCAACGGCGCCCAGCGTGATGAACGCCGCGCTGTAGCCCGCGCCGACGACGACGAAGCCGGCCAGTGTGGTCGACAGCGCCGCGCCGATGCTCTGGGCGGTGATGACCGCGCCCTGCGCGACGTTGAAGCGGCCGGTGTTGCGCATGAGATCGGCCACGATGACAGGGAAGATCGCGCCAAAGATGCCGGCGCCGACGCCATCGAGCAGCTGCACGCCGACCAGCCAGAACGGATTGTCCGAGAACGTATAAAGTGCACCGCGGATCGGGAGGATCAACAGCGCCGCGAGGAAGAACCGCTTGTGACCCCAGCGGTCGGCCCCCGCACCGACCAGCATCGCAAACGGTACCATCACCAATTGCGCCGCGACGATGCAGGCCGACATCAGGCTGGTGCCCATGTTCTTGTCCTGCAGTGCCAGTTTCTGCCCGACCAGCGGCAGCATCGCCGCGTTGGAGAGGTGGAAGAGCAGCACGCAGATCGCAAAGACGAGCAGGGGGCGGCAGGTCAGCAGCACGGCGAGCCCTGACGGCGTGTCCCGCTGCGCATCCGTGTCGGCATCATGCAGCCCGCGCGCCAGGTCGTGATCGATGGCGCGGGCGGGAATGACGAGGATGCTGAGAAGGCTCGCGATCGCCATCGCGCCGAGCAGATAGAAGACGACCGTCGGGCCGAACCAATAGGCGGAGACACCCGCCAGTGCGGCCGCAACGGCATTGCCGGCATGGTTGAAGGTCTCGTTGCGGCCGATGCGCCCCGTGAAGGCGGCGTGGCCGAAGATGCCGAGCGAGACGGCGGCGATCGCCGGCGGAAACACCACGGCGGCGGCCTGCGCAATGCCTTGCGAGATCGCGACCGGGAGGAAACTCGGAAACAGCGGCAGCGACAGCGACGCCACCGTCACCATGATCGCGGCGACGCCCATCACCAGCCGCTTCGCCCGCATCGCATCGACCAGGGCGCCGGCCGGCGTCTGCGCCACGATGCCGGCGATGGTCGCGACCGACATTACGAGGCCGATCCGCGCCTCGTCCCAGTGCTGCTCAGTGAGGAGGTAGACGGCGAGGTAAGGGCCGAGCCCGTCGCGGACGTCGGCGAGGAAGAAGTTCGCTGCATCCAGCGCGCGGCCGGCTTGCCTGGCTTGATCGGGATTTTCGCTGGGCATCGGTTTCTCGATCGAAGTCAAACACTCCGCTGTCGTCCCGGACAAGCGTAAGCGCAGATCCGGGACCCATAACCACAGGACCGAGTTTTGCGACGACGCGCGGTTACCAGCTAGCGGTACAACGCCGTTCTGGGGTTATGGGTCCCGGATCGGCGCGCGCTTGAGGCGCGCTTGTCCGGGACGACACCGTAGGTTTGGCCGGCATTCACCGCGCTACCGACAGCTTCTCCGTGATCGCCTTGCGCAGGATGCGCGAGAGCGATTCCACCGAATACGGCTTCTGGATCAACTCGAAGCCGCGATGGGCGTTTTCGGCGAGCACGTTGCTGTAGCCGGAGGTGAGCACGACGGGCAGGCCGGGATAGCGCTCACGGATGATGCCGGCGAGCTCGACGCCGTTCATGCCGGGCATGATCACGTCGGAGAAGACGAGATCGACGGCGAATTCGTTCTCCCCCAGGATGGCAAGCGCCGCATTGGCATTGGCGACGCGGCGGACGACATAGCCGAGATCTTCCAGCAGCTCGGTCGAGAATCGGCCGACATCGTCATTGTCCTCGACCACGAGCACGCGGTAGCCGCGCCCGGTGGTGGCGGCCTCGCTGGTCAGGGCTGCGGCCTCCTTCTCGGCAGCCGGGCTCTGGGCCTGCGGCAGGTAGATGGTGAAGGTCGCGCCTTCGCCTTGCGTGCTCGTCACCGCGATGTCGCCCTCGGACTGCTTGGCGAAGCCGAACGCCTGGCTGAGGCCGAGGCCGGTGCCCTTGCCGACCTCCTTGGTGGTGAAGAACGGCTCGAAGATCGAGTCGAGATGGTCCGGGGCGATGCCGCTGCCGGTGTCGGTGACGGAGATGGCGACGAACTCGCCGCCGCGCGCCGATTGCGCGCGCAGGCTGGGAATCCCGGAGACCTTGCGCACGGCGATGGTGAGGCGGCCTTCGCCGTCCATGGCGTCGCGGGCGTTGATGGCGAGGTTGATCAGCGCGGTCTCGAACTGGGCGATGTCGGCGACGGTGAAGCAGTCGGCATCGTGGATCTCCACCGCGATTTCGATCCGGCCGCCGACCAGCGGACGGACCAGTTGTGCGACGCCCTCGACCTGGTTGCCGACGTTGAAGATCTGGGGTTTCAGCGGCTGCCGGCGCGCGAAGGCCAGGAGCTGGGCCGTCAGCTTGGAGGCGCGCTCGACCGTCTCGGAGATCGCGTCGACATAGCGGCGGCGGCGCTCTTCCGGCAGCTCGCGGCGGCGCAGGAAATCGGTGGCGGAGCGGATGATGGTGAGGAGATTGTTGAAGTCGTGCGCGACACCGCCGGTGAGCTGGCCGATCGCCTCCATCTTCTGCGATTGCCGCAGCGCTTCCTCGCCGCGGCGGCGCTCGGTGATGTCGACGGCTTCGGGGACGGCGCCGGTGATGTTGCCGTGGCGGTCGAGCACGGGACGCATGCCGAAGTCGAAATCGCGCTCGCCGATGGGCAGGCGCAGGCGCATCTCCAGCCGCACGGCCTCGCCCTTGAGCACGGCATTGAAGGCTTCGCGCACCGTGGCCGTCATGCCGTCGGTGCCGGTGAACCAGGGCGTGTCCCAGAAAGGTTTTCCGATCACGTCGGCGGCGCTCGCCTTGATGCCGTCGAGCGCTGTGCGGTTGGCGTAGAGCAATTCGCCCTTGAGGTTGACCAGCCCCTGATACTGGTTGCTGGTGGCCAGGATGGCGCGCAGCCGGGACTCGTTGGCCTCGAGCTCGGCCGTGCGCTCGGCGATGCGCTCTTCAAGGGTCTCGTTGAGCCGCCTGAGCTCGATCTCGGCCTGCTTGGCGACGGTGATGTCGTGGGCGACGCCGATGAAGCCGATGTGCTTGCCGGTCGGATCCCAGCGCGGCTGCGATTCCGAGCGCAGCCAGCGCCATTCGCCGCTGGCGTTCCTGTAACGCGCTTCCAGCACGAAGGGCTTGAGCGACGCTTCGCCCTGCACGGATTGCTGCAGCACGTGCGGCAGGTCGTCGGGATGCAGCACCTTGCGCCAGTCGAAGGCGATGGCCTGGTCGTAGGGCAGGCCGACGAAGTCGACATAGGCCTGGTTGGCGAAGGATCGCGTGCGGTCGAGCTTGGTCACCCAGATCGGCACCGGCGCGCTGTCGGCGATCAGCCGAAAGCGCTCTTCGCTCTCGCGCAGCGTCTCGCGGGCCAGGGCCTGATCGGTGATGTCGATATGGGCGCCAACGAGGCGGATGGCGCGACCCTCGCCGTCGCGTTCGATCTTGGCGACGACGCGGATCCAGCGGGTCTCGCCGTCATTGGGGCGGACAATGCGGTATTCGGCGCTGTAGTCTTCGCTCGCGCCGGCGAGAGCCTCGAAGAAATGTCTGACGGTCGGCTCGCGATCCTCGGGATGGATGCGATTGACCCAGTCCTCGTGCGACTCGTCGGCCGCTTCCGGGGGGAGGCCGTGGATGATCAGATATTCGGGCGAGCGGCGGTTCTTGAAGCCTTCGCGGAAATCGACCTCGACGCCGCCGACCTTGCCGATGCGCTGGATGCGCGCCAGCTCGGCCTCGCGCTCCTGGAGCGCGCGATAGGCGTTGTCGCGCTCGCGCGCGACGTCTTCGAGGTGTTGGCGCAGCCTTTCGGCGGCGGCGGTCTCGGGCAAGGGGTCTTTCGAGGGATCGTTCAAGGCATCGGCCGTTGTCATGCGGGGGCGCACGTGCCGGACCGATATTCACACAGACGGCGCGTGATGACCATTGCTTAGAGGAAATCGGCTGTCTGGAAAGGCCGGCGGCCAGCCGGAACGAGGAAAACTGCGGTCAGAAAACGCCCGGTCTGGCATTTTGTTCCGGACATTGGAACGATGCAGCGGCGGATGCGTCTTCGCGAGGCGCCACATCGCCCATCGATAAGACTCTCTTTTCGAAGAGGATAAATCTTGAAGCTGTTTGTCTGCCAGTCCTGCGGCAACGTCATCTATTTCGAGAACCGCGCCTGCGAACGGTGCGGCCACCGCGTCGCCTTCCTGCCCGAGAAGGAGACGATGTCGGCCATCGAGCCCGACGGAGAGGCCTGGAGGGTCCTGGCCGACAAGGGCGAAAGCCGGATGCTGTGCCGGAATGCCGAGTACGATGCCTGCAACTGGCTGACGGATCCGGGCGAGGGCAACGGCTATTGCCGCGCCTGCCGCCACAACGGCATCGTGCCCGATCTGTCCGACCCCGCCCAGCTTGCCGGCTGGCGCGAGCTGGAGGTGGCGAAACACCGTCTGTTCTATTCCCTGATCCGCTGGAAGCTGCCGCTCCGGACCCGGCACGACGACCCCGAGCATGGTCTGATCTTCAATTTCCTCGCCGACGATCCGCAGAGCGGCGAGAGGGTGATGACCGGTCACGACAACGGCCTGATCACGATCGCGCTGACCGAGACCGACGATATCGAGCGCGAGCGGCGCCGGCTCGAGATGGGCGAGCCCTATCGGACGCTGCTCGGGCATTTCCGCCACGAGGTCGGGCACTATTTCTGGGACGTGCTGGTGCAGGGCGGCGGCAAGCTCGATGAATGCCGTGCGGTATTCGGCGACGATTCCACCGATTATGGGCAGGCCCTCCAGCGTCATTATGCCGAAGGCGCGCCGCCGGACTGGCAGCAGAACTTCGTCTCCGCCTACGCCACGATGCACCCCTGGGAAGACTTCGCCGAGACCTGGGCGCACTACCTCCACATCGTCGACACCCTGGAGATGGCCGGTGAGTTCGGCATGGAGGTGCGCCCCAAGGTCGACCGCGACGGGGAGTTGACGGCACGTATCCGTTTCAACCCCTACGAGGCACGCGATGTCGAGGCGCTGGTCAACGCATGGCTGCCCTTCACCTTCGCCATGAACAGCGTCAACCGGGCCATGGGTCTGCGTGACCTCTATCCCTTCATCCTGTCGCCCGCGGTGGTCGGCAAGCTCGGCTTCATTCATGGCCTGGTCCGGGACGTCGCCAAGTCCGTGTCGAGGCCCGGGAAGCCGTAGGTCGTTCCAAGGGCTCGTCAGGCCGGTTTCGGTCTTGCGCTGGTACGCCAGCGCGAGCCGGATTTAGACCGTTGCCTCCGGCCGATTTTGCTGTACCACGGGAGCCACACGGCCCGCCCCAAAGGCCCCAACGGCCAGGGAAGGGTCCCGCCCAAGGTCGAGACTCAAGAAAAGCATGTTCAAACGCATTCTGATCGCCAATCGCGGCGAAATCGCCTGCCGGGTCATCAAGACCGCTCGCAAGATGGGAATTGAGACGGTTGCGGTCTATTCCGAGGCCGACCGCGACGCTCTCCATGTCGAGATGGCCGACGAGGCCGTGCTGATCGGGCCGCCCGCGGCGGCCGAGAGCTATCTGGTGATCGAGAAGATCGTCGAGGCCTGCCGCAAGACGGGCGCGCAAGCCGTGCATCCCGGCTACGGCTTCCTGTCCGAGCGCGAGGCGTTTCCGCGCGCGCTGGAGGCGGCCGGCATCGTCTTCATCGGCCCGAACCCCGGCGCGATCGCCGCGATGGGCGACAAGATCGAATCCAAGAAGGCGGCTGCGAAAGCCAAGGTCTCGACCGTGCCGGGCTATCTCGGCGTCATCGAGGACGACAAGCACGCGGTGAAGATCGCCGACGAGATCGGCTACCCCGTGATGATCAAGGCTTCGGCCGGCGGCGGCGGCAAGGGCATGCGCATCGCCCATTCCAGGGCCGAGGTCGCCGAAGGCTTCAACCTCGCCAAGGCCGAGGCAAAGGCCTCGTTCGGCGACGACCGCGTCTTCGTCGAGAAGTTCATCGTCGATCCCCGCCACATCGAGATCCAGGTGCTCGGCGACAAGCACGGCAACGTCATCTATCTCGGCGAGCGCGAGTGCTCGATCCAGCGTCGCAACCAGAAGGTCATCGAGGAGGCGCCGTCGCCGCTGCTCGACGAGGCCACCCGCCGCAAGATGGGCGAGCAGGCGGTGGCGCTGGCCAAGGCCGTCAACTACGATTCCGCCGGCACCGTCGAGTTCGTCGCAGGCCAGGACAAGAGCTTCTACTTCCTGGAGATGAACACGCGCCTGCAGGTCGAGCATCCCGTCACCGAGCTCGTCACCGGCATCGACCTCGTCGAGCAGATGATCCGCGTGGCCGCCGGCGAGAAGCTCGCCATCGCGCAGAAGGACGTCACGCTCACCGGCTGGGCGGTGGAATCGCGTCTCTATGCCGAAGACCCGTTCCGCAACTTCCTGCCCTCGATCGGGCGGCTCGTGAAGTATCGCCCGCCGGCGGAAGCCAGCAGGGACGGCATCACCATCCGCAACGACACCGGCGTGCAGGAAGGCGGCGAGATCTCGATCCACTACGATCCGATGATCGCCAAGCTCGTCACCCACGCGCCTTCGCGTGCCGCTGCGATCGAGGCCCAGTCGACCGCGCTGGACTCGTTTTATGTCGATGGTATCAGGCACAACATCCCGTTCCTGTCGGCGCTGATGCATCATCCGCGCTGGCGCGAGGGCCGGCTGTCGACCGGCTTCATCGCCGAGGAGTTTCCCAAGGGCTTTGCGGTGCGCGTGCCCGAAGGCGAGGTCGCCCGGCGTATCGCCGCGGTCGGCGCCGCCATCGATCATGTGCTCGGTGAGCGCAAGCGGCAGATCTCCGGCCAGATGGGCGGCCGCGTCGTGCAGCGCGAGCGCCGTCGCGCGGTCTGGCTCGACCGCCAGGAAATCCAGCTCGAGGTCGGACGCGAGGGCGAGGCCATCGCGATCCGCTTCCTCGACGCCGAGGGCAAGGCTGGCAACGCGCATCTCTTGGCCTCGCCGTGGAAGCCGGGCGACCCGGTCTGGCAGGGCACCATCGACGGTCACTTCGTCGCGGTGCAGGCGCGGCCGATCCCGAACGGCATTCGTCTGGCGCATCAGGGCGTCGAGGTGCCGGTCTATGTCTGGACCGAAGCGGAAGCGACCTCGGCACGGCTGATGCCGGTGACGACGGCCGCGGACACCGGCAAGAAGCTGCTGTGTCCGATGCCCGGCCTCGTGGTCTCGATCGCGGTGACCGAGGGGCAGGAAGTCAAGGCCGGCGAGACGCTCGCCGTGGTCGAAGCCATGAAGATGCAGAACGTGCTGCGCGCCGAGCAGGACGGCACCGTGAAGAAGATCCACGCCAGCGCCGGCGCGACGCTCGCGGTGGACGCGCTGATCCTGGAGTTTGCGTAGGTGTGAGTGGGCTCTCGCAGGGCCCCACGGACACCGTCATTGCGAGGAGCCCTTCGCGACGAAGCAATCCAGCCTGTCTCCGCGGATGCATTCCTGGATTGCTTCGCTTCGCTCGCAATGACGGAGTATGTTGCGGCCTCCGTGACTTAACCGAGACAGCACCCATGGCCTTTCGTTCCCGCCGCGAGACTTTGCGATCCATCCTGACGGGCCCGGCCTGCGTCCATCCGGGCTCGGTCTATGACGCGATCTCGATCCGCATCGCCGAGGATCTCGGTTTTCCCATCGGCATGTTCGGCGGATCGGTTGCCTCGCTCGCCGTGCTTGGCGACCCCGACATCACGCTGATCACGCTCACCGAGCTTGCGGAGCAGATGCGCCGGATGTCGCGCGCCTCTGCGCTTCCCGTGCTGGTCGATGCCGATCACGGCTATGGCAATCCGCTCAATGTCCGCCGCACGGTGCAGGAGCTGGAGGCGGCGGGCGCCGCCGGACTCACCATCGAGGACACGCTGCTGCCGGCTGCCTTCGGCGAGGCGAAGACGCAGCTGATCTCACTGGAGGAGGGCGTCGGCAAGATGAAGGCGGCGCTCGATGGCCGCAGCGATGCCTCGCTCGTCATCATGGGCCGCACCGGCGCTGCCTCGATCACCTCGATCGAGGATGCGATCAAGCGCGCCAAGGCCTATGAGGCCACCGGCGTCGATGCGCTGTTCTTCACCGGCATCAAGTCGCGCGCCGAGCTCGAGGCGGTCACCGCCGCGACGCGCCTGCCGATCGTGCTCGGCGGGGCGCCGGAGGATTTGAGCGCGCTCGACTATCTCGCCAGCCAGCGCGTCCGCATCGCGCTCCAGGGCCATGCGCCGATCGCCGCGGCGACACAGGCGGTCTACGAGACGCTGAAGGCTCTGCGCGAGGGCACGCCGCCGAAAAGCCTCAAGGGTCTCGCATCTTCGGAGCTGACGGCCCGTGTCATGCGCGAGGCCGACGTCAAGGCGCGCAGCGCCGACATGCTCGGGCTGAAAAAATGAGTCGGGCGATCCTCCAGGTCATGATCCGCGGGCGCGTGCAGGGCGTCGGTTATCGGGCCTGGGTGGAGTATCAGGCTACCGCGAGCGGTCTCGAAGGCTGGGTGCGCAACCGCCGCGACGGCGCCGTGGAAGCGCTGTTCGCGGGCTCGCCCAAGCACGTCGCCGACATGGTCGCACTCTGCCGTCACGGCCCGCCGTCCTCGCGCGTCGACAGCGTGACCAGCGAGACCGCCGGTGCGGACGAGCTGAATTTGCGGCGGGCAGGGGAAGCGTTTTCGGTACTGCCGACGGTGTAGGTCTGCTCCCTCGCCCCGCTTGCGGGGAGAGGGTTGGGGTGAGGGGGGGGGGGGGGGGGGGGGGGGGGGGGAGTCTCCGCGAGGACGGTCAGAGTTGCCCTTGCGGAGACTCCCCCTCACCCGGAATTCGCGCCTTCAGCGCGTATTCCGGCCTCTCCCCGCACGCGGGGAGAGGCGAAGAGAAAATCACCTCGGCAGCTTGGCGATCGCCTCGCTGAGCTCGTGGATCTCGTAGGGCTTGCGCAGGATCGGGAAGTCGCCGAGCACGCCGGCGGCGACTTCGCTGTAACCGGTGGCGAGCAGGATCGGCAGGCCGGGGCGAAGCTGGCGGAGATGATGGGCGAGGGTGAGGCCGTCCATCTTGCCGGGCATGACGATGTCGGAGAACACGAAGTCGACGCCGTTCTTCTCGATCTCGCGCAAGGCGGCTTCGGCGTCCGCGACCCGGCGCACCTGGTAGCCGAGCTGCTCCAGAAGGCCGGTGCTGACGAGAGCGACATCCGGATTGTCCTCCACCAGCAGCACCGTGCCGCTGCCGTGGAACGCCGCCTCTGCCGGCGCCTCGGGCATGGGAATGTCTTCGCCGCGCGGCAGCAGGATGGTGAACGTCGTGCCCTTGCCGAGCGCGCTTGCGACCCTCACCGTGCCGCCGGCCTGATGGGCGAAGCCGTGCACCTGGGACAGGCCGAGGCCCGTGCCTTTTCCAATCGGCTTGGTCGTGAAGAACGGCTCGAAGACCTTGTCGAGAACGTCGGAGGGAATGCCGAGCCCGGTGTCGACGACGTCGATCGCAACGAAGTCGCCGGTAAACGGCGCCTCGTCCAGCACGACATTGCGTGCGCCGATCGTCACCGTGCCACCGTCGGGCATGGCGTCGCGGGCATTGATGACGAGGTTGAGCAGGGCGGTCTCGAGCTCGGAGACGTCGGTCGTGATCGGCCAAATGTCGCGGCCGACGTCCAGGGTCAGACGTACGGAGCTGCCGACACCGGCATCGAGCACCTCGCGGATCGCCGCGATGCGTTCGGCAAAGTCGATCGCCTGCGGATTGACGCTCTGCCGCCGCGCGAAGGTGAGGAGCTGGTTGGTCAGCGCCGCGCCTCGCTTGGCGGCGGTCTCGATGGCCGAGATGGCGCGCTGAACCTTGGTCTCGTCGTCGGCGCCTCGCTTCAGCATGTGAAGACTGCCGCTGATGATCATCAGGAGGTTGTTGAAGTCGTGCGCGACCCCGCCGGTGAGTTGCCCAAGCGCGTCGAACTTTTGGGACTCGGCGAGTTGCTTCTGCATCGCCTCGAGCTTGATCTGCGCATTGCGGCGTTCGGTGATGTCGCGCGTGATCTTGGCGAATCCGACAAGTTGGCCGTCCTCGTAGATCGGGTCGATCACGACGCTCGCCCAAAAGAACGTGCCGTCCTTGCGGACGCGCCAGCCTTCCTCCTCGTAACGGCCCTTTTCCCGGGCGATGCCGAGCGCACGGGCCGGCTTGCCGTTGGCGCGGTCGGTGTCGGTATAGAATCGGGAAAAATGCTGGCCGAGGATTTCCTGAGGCGAATAGCCCTTGATGCGCTCGCCGCCAATGTTCCAGCTGGTGATGATCCCGTTGGGATCGAGCATGTAGAGGGCGTAGTCCGCGACTCCCTCAACCAACAGTCGGAAACTGCGTTCGCTTTCGAACAAGTCTCTCTGTTGACTGAACTTTTCGACCATTCCGGGACCCCGCCTCGACCGGGGCAAACGCCGGAGGGGTCGAATGGTTCCCGAAGCATGGGATATTTTTAGGCAAATCTCCCGGTGCCGACGGCATCCAGACACCCACTTGACAGCGACGCAGTCACGTCAGATATTTCTGTTATGACAGAAATGACCGGAAAAAAGAAACTCCCAGCCGCCGTCGAGCGCTTCATCCTGCATTGGGGCGACATGGGGGATGGCTGGGGCGTCAACCGCTCGGTCAGCCAGATCCACGGGCTGCTCTATCTTGCGGAGGCGCCGATGACGGCGGAGGACATCGCCGACGTGCTCGGCATGGCACGCTCCAACGTCTCCAACTCGCTGAAGGAGCTGCTGGCCTGGAACCTGATCCGGCGCGTGCCGATCCTCGGCGACCGCCGCGACCATTACGAGGCCGAGACCGACATCTGGGAGGTCGCAGCCCGCATCGCAGCGCGCCGCAAGGAGCGGGAGCTCGATCCGGCGATCGCGGCGCTCCGGGCCTGCGTGTCCGATGCCGCCGGCGATCCCACCATCAATCCGGTCGCGAGCAAGCGGCTGAAGGAGATGCTCGCCTTCACCGAACTCGCCGACCACTGGTTCATGCAGATGCTGAAGGTGCCGCGGCCGCGGCTGGTCGCGCTGATGAAGCTTGGCGAGAAGATCGCCAACCTGCTGCCGTCGGGCAAGGTCAAATAGGTTCGAGGAGGGTGCGATGACGTCGGCTCGATTACCAGGCTCCAGCGCATCGACATCCGCCCACACAAAACTGCTCGACGACCGCCGCTTCCGCGCGTTGCTGTCGGACGAGGATTGGGGCCGCCTGCCGCTGGCGACCTGGCGGCGCTTTTCCAAGCGCGTGGCTGATGGCGACAGCGTGGTCTATGTCGGTGTCGTCGACGAGGTCTCGTTCAGCGAGATCGGCTGGTGGCTCGCACAAGCGGTGCGCATGATCGGCGGGCCGCTGCCGACGGGCCGCGACGTCGGCGTTCCCATGATCGTCAGCGTCACCGAGGATGCCGCGACCGGCGGCCAGACCTGGACCCGCATCTGCGCGCGCAAGCGCGGCTTTCCGCAAGTGATCCATTCCGCCAAGCGTTTCGCCGGCCCGACCGGGCTCGAGGAATATGTCGGCTTCGGCATTTCCATGGCGCTGCGGATCGCGGTCGAAGGCGAGACGCTGACCTTCCGCAGCGCCGGTTACGGCCTCCAGCTCGGACGCCTGTGGCTCCCGCTGCCGCAATGGCTCACGCCGGGCGATCTCACCGTGACGCACCGCGATCTCGGTGCGGGCGCCTTCCGCTTCACCCTCGATGTCATTCATCCGCGTTACGGCGCGCTGATCCACCAGTCCGCCGTGTTCAGGGAGACCGTGTCATGACCGCGCTGTTGTGGACCCTCATCGCCATCCAGATCGTGATGGGCGTGTTCGACACCTTCTATCACCACGAGTTCACCGAGCGCCTGGCCTGGCGTCCGTCGCAGCGCTTCGAGCTGAAGCTGCACGGCATCCGCAACATGCTCTATGCGCTCTTGTTCCTGCTGCTCGGCTGGCTCGAGGTTTATGGCGCGCTGGCGCTCTTGATCGTCGCCGTGCTGGTCGCCGAGATCGTCATCACGCTGATGGATTTCGTCGAGGAGGATTTGAGTCGGAGACTGCCGCCGAGCGAGCGCATCAATCACACGCTGCTCGCGATCAACTACGGCGCCATCCTGGTGCTGCTGCTGCCGGTGCTGATCGACTGGGCGATGCAACCGTTCGGTGTAATGGTCGTCAATCAGGGTCTGCTCAGCATCGCCGCCACGGCCTGCGCGGTCGGCGCCTCGCTCTGCGGCGTCAGGGACTTTGCGGCGATGCGCCGGCTTGGCCGCATGCGCAGCGCTCCCGCGCACGGACTGGTCGAGAAGCTTCAGGGACGCAAGACCGTACTGATCACAGGGGCCACCGGCTTCATCGGGAGCCGCCTCGCAGCGAGTCTCAGCGGGGCGGGGCACAACGTCATCGCGCTCATCCGCAATCCCGCCAAGGCCGAGATGCTGCCGCCGCCGGTGACGCTGGTCACCAGCCTCGATCAGCTCGCCTCCGACACAGAGATCGACGCCATCGTCAATCTCGCAGGCGAGCCGATCGGCAACGGCCTGTGGACCGAGGCGAAGCGGGCGAAGATCATCGGCTCGCGCATCGACATCACGGGCGAAGTGGTCAAGCTGATCGCGCGGCTCGACCGCAAGCCCGAGGTGCTGGTCAGCGGCTCTGCGATCGGCTGGTACGGATTGTGGGCGGACCAGGTGCTGACGGAGTCTGCGAAGTCGCACGCCTGCTTCAGCCATGAACTGTGCGCAGCCTGGGAGACGGCGGCGCGGCCGGCGGAGGAGCTCGGCGTGCGCGTCGTCTGTTTGCGCATCGGCCTCGTGCTCGGCACCGAAGGCGGTTTCATCACGCGCATGCTGACGCCGTTCGAGTTCGGCCTCGGCGGTCCGCTCGGCACCGGGCGGCAGTGGATGTCCTGGATCGAGCGCGACGATCTCATTCGCCTGATCGCCTACGTGATGGCGACACCCGATCTGGCCGGGCCGGTCAACGCCACCGCGCCGATCCCCGTCACCAACGCAAAATTCACCGAAGAGCTCGGCCGCCGGCTGCACCGGCCCGCAGTGTTCCGCATCCCCGGCGGCCTCTTGCGCCGGATCGGCGGCGGCTTTGCCGATGAGCTTCTGCTCGGTGGCCAGCGCGTGCTGCCGAACAAGGCGCTGAGCCGCGGCTTCGTGTTCCGGCACGAAACGCTGCGCAGTGCATTCGAGGCGATCCTGTGAGACGTCAGGTGGCAGCGACACTCCGGAACGTCGCCGCCACCACGCGAAGCGCCGCGAGCTTGGCGGGATCGCTGACCTTTGAATGCAGCATCACCTTGGAGCTGCCGAGCTTCGGCAGCTCGTGCGCAGGCCCGATATCGATCAGTCCGGGCGGTGCGATCCGCCGCGCCAGGGGCGCGATCGCAAGTCCCGCGAGCGCGGCGGCGACCACCGCCGTGACGCCGCCGCCGACAAAGCGCTCGCGCCAGGGCAGGCCGGCCTTGTCGAGTGCACGCACGGCAAGGGCGCGGACGCCGCAGGGCGGGGCGAGCGTCGCAAGCGGCAGCGCTTCGCCTTTCGGCAGTGTGAACCGGCGTGATGCGAACCAGCCAAACTCGTCCTCGGCCAGCTTCTCGCCGCCGCGACGGCTGCCTTCCTGGCGGACGATCACGGCATCCAATTCGCCCGCGTCATAGGCATCCTGCATCTCGCGCGAGAAGCCGATGGTGACAGCGAGCGTGAGGTTTGAGGACATCGCGTGCAGGCGTTCGAGCAGCGGCACCAGTTCGGGTCCGGCGGCATGGTCGGAAATGCCGAGCGAGAGCGACTGCGTGGCAGAAGCCTCGCCTGACAACGCGAGGTCGTGCGCCGCCATCAGCGCGCGGGCGCGATCGAGGAATGCGGCGCCGTCTGCCGTGAGCCGGACTGCGCGCGGCGAGCGTTCGACCAGGCGTTTGCCCAGCAGCGTCTCCAGCCGCTGCAGCTTGAGGCTCACCGCCGCCTGCGTCGTGCCGAGTGCTTCGGCCGCACGCGTAAAGCTCTGGAGGTCGGCGACCAGCAGGAAGGCCTGGACTGTGGCGATGTCGAGGGTTGTTGTCATTACATATAGTTATCACTGGTATCAATAAGGATAAGATACCAAAATGACGGACGAAGGTCTAGCTTCTCCTCGACGCCGCGCAACACCCGCGCAGCATCTTGAGGAGAACCACCATGCCGCTGATCACCGTGTCCTACACCACCTCCCGCCAGTCGCCCTCGCTGAAGGCCGACATCGCGAACGCGGTGTCCGAGCTCACGGCAAATATCCTGCACAAGGATCCCAAGGTGACCGCGATCATCGTGAAGTCGGTCGACGCCGACGACTGGTTCGCCGGCGGCCGGTCGCTGGCCGAGCAGAAGCTCGCCAGCTACTGGCTCGACATCCACGTCACCGAAGGCACCAACACCAAGGACGAGAAGGCGGCCTATCTCGCCGCCATGTTCAAGCGCATGGCCGAGATCCTGGGACCGCTGCATCCCGAGACCTATGCCCATGTCGACGAGGTCAAGGGCGACGCCTACGGCTTCGGCGGCCTGACCCAGGAGCGCCGCTACATCGCCAGCAAGCTCGCGGTTGCGCTGAAGGCGGCGTGATTGCAGAAGGCCGCGGGTGCTTTCACCCGCGGCCCTGTTGCAGTCAGCTCGCAGCTCTGAACTGGACTTCGGAATTGTTCAGGAAGCACGTCTTGTCGAACAGCGTCAGGTCCAGCGGGTTCGGCAAGCGGACGTCGCTGAGATCAGGGCAGGGCTTGACCGCGGGATCGTAGGATCGATCGATCTGCGAGATGCAGACGACGATCAGCCCCTGGTCGCGTGCGAACGATTTCAATGCGCGCACTTGAATGGTCAGATCGGGGTTTTCGCGTCTCTGGTCGAGCAGTTGCAGATAGTCGATCACCACGAAGGTGCCGCGAGGCGCTGTGGCCATTTGCTTCAGGACATAATCGGCGCTGATGGCATCGGAGCAATCGATCTCGAATAATGTGCCGAACTGCGCCGGCTCCGCGCCGATCGCCCGCAGGCGATCCAGCACGTTTTTCTCGGTGTATTCGAGCGAGAAGAACGCGGCGCGATGGCCCGACCTCATGGCTTCCACCGCAAGCGGGAGGCTCATCAGCGTCTTGCCCTGACCGGGCCGCGCGCCGACCAGCACGAGGTCGCCGGGCCGGAATTGCGGGAACAGCCTGCTGGCAGGTGTGAGTGCAGCCGCTTTCGCTGCGAGCATGCTCCAGGCGGAAAAGCCTTCCGTCGCGGCGATGCGATCGAGTGCGTCGTGCAGGGGAATGCCCGCTTCGCGGGACAGGCGCTTGGCTTGTCGCTTCAGATGATAGATAGGCGCAGAGAGTCTCATCGTCCAAACCTCCCGTTGCGAGCTGAAAGCGCAATCCCTCCTTATGCCCGGTGCTCGAACAGTCGGCCGGTGGTCTCATCGCCCGGCATGAGGTCTGCTTTCCCGGCGGAGGGGGGAGGCGTGGGCGGCGCCTGAGACAAGCTTAGCCGATTCCGCCGGAAGCGGAGAGCTCGCACGACCGGGCTCAAACGGGAAAATGTCAGACCGCCGCTTCCGGCAGCAGCGCGCGGGTCGGTCCGAACAGCTCCTCGAACGCCTGGCGCAGCGCGATGTCGACATCTTCCATGCTTACGAGCTGGCCGAGATCGACCAGGGAGGTGACGCCGTAGCGGGGATCGACGACGCCGCACGGCACGATGCCGGCGAAATGCGACAGCTCCGGCTCGACATTGATCGCGATGCCGTGGAACGAGACCCAGCGCTTCAGCCGCACGCCGATCGCCGCGATCTTGTCCTCAAAGCCTTCGCCCTTGTCGGGCCGTTTGACCCAGACGCCGACCCGGTCCTCGCGCCGCTCGCCGCGGACGTTGAAGGCGGCGAGCGTCTTCAGAATCAGCTCCTCCAGGCTCGCGACATAGGCCCGGACATCAGGCCGGCGGCGCTTGAGGTCGAGCATGATGTAGGCCACGCGCTGGCCGGGCCCGTGATAGGTCAGCTGGCCGCCGCGCCCCGTGGCGAAGATCGGGAATCGGGGATCGCGCAGGTCGCCTTCCTTGCCCGAGGTGCCGGAGGTGTAGAGCGGGGGGTGTTCGAGCAGCCAGACCAGCTCGGGGGCCTCGCCCGCCGCGATGGCGGCGACCCGGGCTTCCATGGCGGCCACCGCGTCCGGGTAGGGCACCGGCGCATCCGAGATTCGCCACTCGACGGGCGCGCCGCCTGTGGCGGAAAAAGGCGTCAAATCGAGCTGTTGGCGCGGGTTTTGCGGTGAATTAACCATTGGCTAACCATAACGTGGTGATGATCTCGGGAGCAAATGCCAAGTCCTATGGCCAAGCCCCAGAATTCAAGTCCCAGTCCCAGTTTGCGGCGGTCCTGACAGTGCCCACCCTCGATAAAGTCACCGTGGATCTCATGGTCGTCCTCGGGACGACCACGATGCCGATCCATCAGGTATTACGTCTTTCCCGCGGCGCCATCATCGAGCTCGACGCAACCGAAGCCGACGAGGTCAAGGTTTTGGCCAACAACCTGCCGGTCGCCTCCGGCGTCGTGCTGGTCGATCGCAACCGGATCGCGGTCGAGGTCAAGCAGATGCTGCCGCGTTCGCCGGGGACCCGGTAGCGACCCGGGTACTGCCCTCAAGGCCGATTCGGGCGAGCGGCCCGAATTTTCCTGCAAAGCTTGTGGAATTCTGGGCCTTTGCAGGCTTGTACCCCTCTGATGGATTTGTTAGATCGGCGCCGTTGATCCGGCCGGCCCTCAAAGCCTCAAGCCGGCATCCCCAAAGCGCTCGTGGCGGAACTGGTAGACGCGCTGCCTTGAGGTGGCAGTGAGTAAAATCGTGGGGGTTCGAGTCCCTCCGAGCGCACCAGGCTCATTATCTCTTTACGATCATTGAGGTTTCCGGGCTGGAGCCCGGAGCTTGCCGCGTTCCTGCGGCGCGACGACGAGAAAGTGCGCCGGCCACCTCACCAGCGCCGCCCAGCGTCGGCGCCCCCTCAGTTATTGTGGCCCCAACGTCAGCAGCCAAGCGCCCGCGGCCACAGATGCAATGCCGGCGGCGCGCGCGATCCAACGTCCGGCCGGCGTGAGTTTCTCGAGCAGGACAAGCAGCGCCAAGAGCGCGATCCAAAGCACGTTCATCACGCCGCCCACGAACAACAGCGCCATCAGGATCCAGCAGCAGCCGACGCAATAGCCTCCATGCCGTAGTCCCAGCAGCAGGCAGCCGCGCGGGTCACTGCGAAAGCCGCCGTGGCGCATCAGGAACAGAAATGGCGATTGGCACTGGGCGAGACAGGCGTCCTTGAGCGCTGTCCACTGATAGAGACCCGCCGCGATCAGCACGATGGCGCCGAACAGGTTGCTCGCGATCGTCATCCGCGAATCCAGCAGGGCTGCCCGCTCGATCGCCCATTGCAGAAAGGTCGCTGCGAGCGAGAAGCCGCACCAGGCGAGGAGATAACCGGCGGCAAACCAGCCGGTCGCGGCGAACGGCTTGCCCCGCGCTTTGCCCTGTCGGCCGACGCGGGCGTACATCAGAATCATGGGCGCAGCCGACGGCGCCATCATTCCGACCATCATCACCGCCCACATCAGGAACACGTAAGCGAACTCGATCGCGCGCCACGGCTCGTTGGCCGGCAGCATGATTCCGGTCCCGGCCGGGATCATGCGGAAGTCGGTCATGTCCATGCCGCCCATGTCCATGTCGTTGGCGATCCAGATCACATAGCTCCACGCCAGCACGACAATGAGGGCGATCGCGCCGCCGACGACCCAGCGATCGCGCCGCAGCACGGTTTCCAGGGCGCTGTCGGTCATTTGCGATGGACGTTGCCGGCCTCGTCGCAGGGCCGGTATCAGGAGTTGCATCAAGCCTGGTTCGACCAGCGGATCGGCGCATAGAGGCCGTTCTTGCCGGAATTATCCCAGCGCATGCCGTGATCGCTGAACGTATTGCCGGGGGCGCCGACCGCAATCACCATGGCATCGGGACTGACCGGATGGCCGATGTTCACCCACATTTCGCCGCTCGGGTGCATGGTCGGCAACGCATCAACGGACATGTGCAGGATGCCAGGGATTTCCGCGGAGCGCGTCTTGCCTTCGATCCGGAACGTGATCGGGACCTTGCGCACCCCGAGGTTCTTGCTGATCAGCGGCGAGAACGCGGCCATCGGACCGCCGGCACCGCCGGTGAAGATCGCAGCCAGCGCCTCGGTCTGTTCGTCATCGGCGCGCTGATCGATATAGGCGGCCACCGACCAGTCTCCGTCTGCCATGACCCCGGGCGCTTGGAGGATGACGAGCACGTTCAATCCATCGAGCGCGATGTCGCCATAGCGGCCGCTCTCGATGTGGAAGATCAGCGGTACGTTGCAGAACCCCTCGGTCGGTCGCGCGGTCAACGGGGGCGCCGCCGACACCAGGCAGGGACACACGATGCTGCAGCTGCAATTCTCGAAATAATCACCGGAAAGGTGCCATGGGACATCCGCCATTGCTTTCTCCCGCCTGGCCGAACCCGATAGAAGCTTTCGAATGAGCTACGTAGAGTTGAAAGCTACGCCTCGTCGGACGGCGCCGCAAGCCGTTTCGATAACCGAAATATGTCGAAGAAGGCGAGACAAGGCATGATCCGGAAAGGTGAGCGGCGATTTTCCGAGAAGATCACGCTTAAGCAGCAACCAGAAACGCGACGACGATTCATCCTGATTGCATCGCCGATCCAAGCTGAATTCATTTCGCGCGATAGAACAGCGCACGTCCTGCTGGGATGAGCTGAAGCAGAATATCGTAGTCGCCGACGTTCGCGGTCAGGACAACTAGTCCCAGCTTTTGCGCTTGAAGGAATAGCACGCAATCCTGGAGCGCGCGAAGCTTGGCGTCCTTCTCGTAGCCTTGGAGACGGCAGAGTATCCCCGACAACAGCGCACCGCGTCCGAGGACCTCGGTGTCCGGCGCAAAGATGCGATGTGGCGGCATTGCTCTGATCTGCTTGCCGATCACTTCGATAACACTCGCGGTTCGCGCGTCGGATGGATCCAATACGCCGACCGTGTGCATCAGTTCCTGGATGGTGACAGTCGAATGATTGACCTGTCGCTGCGCGATCAGATCGTCCAGGAGACTCGGCGAGCGACCCTGCATCTGATCGATGTACACGGAAGTCTCGAGCAGGAGTCCTTGTCCACCGATCGAATTCGGATCGACGAACGGCAGCTCGTAGTCGCTTCGTCGTGCCAGGGTTCGTCGCGGATCGAAGCGCGCCCACCGCCGGGCAGCGTCGAAATCCAACTCCGCCACCCTAAAAGCCGAGCTTCAGCTTCGGGTCGACCTTGGCGCGAGACTCCTTGAACGCTTCTGCGAAGTTGTCCTCGAGCGCGACCGTCGCCAGGGCAAACTCGATCAAGTCTGTATCCGTCTTGATGCCTGTCTGCTGTTTGGCCTGCCTCACCAAGGCCAAGCTCACCCTGCCGCCGATACGGCCGCCTTTTTTGCTCAGGAGGCCCGACCTTTCCGCAGCTCGCATAACCGCCTCGAAACGCGCCTTGCTCACGACAAGCCGGCTCGTCGTTGCCTCCCGATGAAGAGCCTTCTGCCCCGAGCTACCCTTGGTCGCGCCAGCCGCTCGCTTGCCCTGGCGCGTTGGGGATTTGCTTGCTGATCCCTTCGTCATGGCAAGTTACCCATGTTGGACAAAATCTACTTTTGTCTAACATGGCGGTTCCCGAATTTCGAGACACGTGCGGTGGCGGCGCCCTGTTCGACGAACGCCGTGCGCCCCTTCGGATCGCTCTTAGCTCTGTGGTTTGATGCCGGCGCCTATTGCGGCTCGATTCCGGCGGCCTTGATGATCCGCGCCCATTTGACGATCTCGGCTTTCAGGAAAGATTCCAGCGCCTCCGGCGTGGCGCGCTCGGGCTCGACCGGTGCCATGCTGAGCTCGGCAAAGCGGCTGATCAAGGCGGGGTCCTTCAGCGCCGTCTGCAGCGCGCTGACGAGATGGTCGACCACGGGCTTCGGCGTGCCCTTCGGTGCGTAGAGACCATACCACGTCGTCACGTCGAATGCGGGAACGCCGGCCTCGGTCGACGTCGGCACGTCAGGCAGCGTCGCCACGCGTTTCTTGCTGGTGATCGCATAGCCCTTGATCGTGTTCGACTGGATATAAGGCGTCGGTCCGGTCGCGGGATCGCAATAGACGTCGATGTGGCCGGCGATGACGTCGTTCAGCGCCGGTCCGCCGCCTTTGTAGTAGATTGGCGTGAGCTTGGTATCGGTCGCGCTCATGAACATCAGGCCGCAGAGCTGGGAGGCCGAGCCGAGGCCGACATTGCCGAAGGTGATCTTGTCGCCGGCGCTGCGGATCTGCGTGATCAGCTCGCCGAGATTCTTGGCGGGAAAGTTCGGCCGCGCCACCAGGATCATCGGCACGTCGGTGACGAGCCCGATCGTGGCGAAATCGCCGACGGGGTCGAACGGCAGCTTGGCATAGAGGGCAGGGGCGGTGGCCTGGCCGACATGCATCAGCAGCAAGGTGTAGCCGTCGGGAGCCGCCTTGGCGACGCGGTTGGTGCCGAGGGTGCCGCCGGCGCCGACGACATTCTCGATGACGACGGACTGTTTCAGCGTCGCGCTCATGGCGCTGCCGAGGATCCGCGCGATGACGTCGCCGGGACCGCCGGCAGAGAACGGCACGATGACCGTGACCGGGCGGGCGGGGTAGTCGTCCGCGATCGCCGGGTGGCGAGGGCAGAGCAGAAGCAGCAGGAACAGCGATCGTACGAGAAACTTCATCGAACACTCCCTGGCGGCATTGTTCTAGTCGTCGGAAGGCGCCGCCTCCTTGGCTGCCGACGATTTTTCGATCATGTCGAGCGCGGCCACCGCAGCTGCGTTGATGTGGTCGACGCAGCAACGCTCGGCGAGGTCAGGATCACCGTTCTGGATCGCGCGCCAGATCGCGGTGACCTCGCGCAGGCTCTTGTTGATCCGCTTCGGCTGCGACATCGAGGTGATCCGCAGCAGCTGGATGCGGTCGTGCAGCGGCTTGAGCATGCGCTCGATGAAGGCATTGCGGCAGCCGCCGATCAGCGCCGCGTAGAAATCGGTCTTGGCTTCGAGGCTGCCGACGAGATCCTGCTTGGCTGCGGCCGCCTTCAACCGCGTCAGCGCTTCCCCGATCCGGCGCGCGACCTCGGGATCGTGCAGCCTGGCGCATTCGCGGCCGGCAAAACCTTCGAGCACCGCGCGCGCCGCGTAGAGCTGCCGCGCTTCATCGAGGCTGATTGTGGACACCACGGGGCCGCGGTGCGGCACCGTATTGACCAGCCCATCGGCCTCGAGCGCTCGCAGCGCTTCGCGGATCGAGGGGCGGCTGACGCCCATCATCTCGCAGAGCTCGCGCTCGACCAGGCGCTGGCCCGGCTTCAGCGTTCCGGACATGATCGCCTCGCGCAGCTTCTGCGCCACCATCGCCCGGACGGTCGGGACGTCCTCGATGCGGAGTGTCGACTGCAATTCACGGCGTCTTTCCATGTCCTGGTCCTGGTTGGGAAAAATCAGTACCGGTTTACAGGCAGAATCATCATTTCGGCAATTTGAACGTGGGCGGGCTGGTCAAGGGCGAAGACGATCGACCGCGCGATATCGGCCGGATCGAGCGCCATCCTGAACTGGTCGAAATACTCCTTTTCCTTCTGCTGATCGCCGCGGTAGCGGGTTAGGATGATGTTGGTCCGGGTCAGGCCCGGCTGCAGCTCGGTGACCCGGATCGCGGTGTCCGCCAGCTCGCCCCGCAGGGTCTCGGTGAACATGTGCACGCCCGCCTTGCTGGTGCTGTAGGCCGCCATGTCGGGCACGATCCGCACCGCGTTGATGGAGCTGATGTTGACGACATGGCCGGCATTGCGCTGGACCATGCCGGGCAGGATCGCCCGCGTGACGCGCATCAGGCCGATCAGATTGGTCTGGATGATGTTGGACCAGTCGTCCGCCGCGCCGATGTCGAAGCGCGTCCGGCCGCCGATGTCGTGCCCGGCATTGTTGATGAGAACGTCGACCGGCTTGAAATGACCGGGAATGGCATCGGGCAGGCGATCGACGGCCTTGGCGTCGCTGACGTCGAGCCGGATCGGAAACACCGCATCGCCTGCTGTTGCCGCCAGCGCTTCAAGCGCCTTGGCGTCGCGGTCGACCAGCACGACACGGCGGCCGCTGTCCAGCAGCGCCTTGGTGATGGCGCGTCCCATGCCGCCGGCAGCACCGGTCAGTACGACGGTCTGGCCTGATCGTTCAGTCATCGCAGCACTCCCATTTCCGATGTTCTCATGCCACTGACCAGCCTCCGTCGATCGGCAGGCTGGCGCCGGTGATGTCGTTTGCGGCCGGACCGCAGAGGAAGACGACCATGGCCGCGACCGCCTCCAGCTCGATGAAGCGCTGCGTTGGCTGTCGCTCGCCGAGATAGTCGCGCGTCACGTCCGCGACGGGACGGCCGCTGGCCTCGGCCATCGTCGCGATCTTGTTCAGGATGGCGGGCGTCGGCAGCGTGCCGGGGCAGAGCGTGTTGCAGGTGATGCCGCTGCGCGCCGTCTCGATGGCGACGGCGCGGGTCATGCCCAGAAGCGCCGTCTTGGTGGTGACGTAGTCGATGCGGTCCTCGACCGCGCGGCTGGAATAGATCGAGCCCAGATTGATGATCCGGCCCCAGCCGCGCTGCTTCATTGCCGGCAGCGCCAGGCGGATGAGGTGGAACGGCGCCGACACATTGACGGCCAGCGCGTCGTTCCAGCGGTCGGGCGGAAACTGCTCGATCGCCGAAAAATGCCTGACGACCGCGTTGTTGACGAGAATGTCGATAGCGCCGCAGCGGTCGAGCAGGTCCGCCATCATGGCCTCGATGGACTCGCGCCGGGACAGATCGACGCCGGCCGCGACGACCTCGACGCCGAAGCGGGCGCGGAGATCATCAGCGGCCTGCTTCGGCGCGACGAGATCGTGAAGGACAATGTTGGCGCCGGCACCGGCGAGGCCTTCCGCGATGCCGAAGCCAAGGCCCGCGGTTGCGCCGGTCACGAGTGCCCATCTGCCCTTCATCGCAGCCACGCTCCGCTACGTCCTGTCGAGCTCGGCGAAGACTTCCTTCGCATTGCGGAAGGCATCGACGCCGGCCGGCACGCCGCAATAGATCGCGACCTGCATGAAGACCTCGCGAATTTCCTCCTTGGTCGCACCATTGGCGAGCGCGCCGCGGACATGGGTCTTCAGCTCGTGCGGTCGGTTGAGCGCGCAGAGCATCGCCAGATTGAGGAAGCTGCGCGTCTTTCGCGTCAGGCCTTCGCGGCCCCAGACGTAACCCCAGCAATATTCCGTGGTCAGGTCCTGCATCGGGCGGTTGAACTCGTCCGCGGATGCGATCGCCTTGTCGACGAACTCGTTCCCAAGCACGCTCTTGCGAATCTCGAGGCCGCGGTCGTAGGTCGCCTTGTCCATTGTGGTCTCCGTTTCTTGTTGGGGCGGATGTCAGCTCTTCGGCCAGAACGGTTTTGCCAGCGCGAGCTCGGGCGGGAACACCGTCACCGGCACGCCGGCCTGCCATTGCACGATGGTCATGCCGGCGCCGACACGGCGGCCTTTCTCGTCGAACTTGATTTCGCCCAGCGGGTAATATTTCGAAGGACCGCCATCCATGGTGCGCAACGCTTCGCCGACGGCGACGCGATCGGCCTTGCCGGCTTTCTCCAGCGCGTCCTTGATCACCCACATGTCGCCATAGGTGGAGATCGCGTTCTGCGTCATCCACGGCTCCTTGTAGCGGGTCTTCAATTCGGCGATCAGCGCCTCGTGGCCCTTGGCGCCCCAGCTTGCGACGCAGGTCAGCACGCCCTGGAGCAGTTCCGGGCTGACGGTCTGCAGCATGTCCGGCTCGGCGATGGCGATGCCGAACGAGATCGTCGGTATCTTGCCCTGGCCGAGGCCGAACTCGTTCATCTTCTCCAGCAGCAGCTTGGCGTCCGAGATCACCGTCGGCAGGAAGAACAGCAAATCGGGCTTCGCCGAACGGATCTTCTGCACCAGCGACGTCGCGTCGGCGAGCGGCGGCGTGAAGGTCTCGTCCACGATCAGCTGCAGCTGGTTCTCAGCCAGCAGTCCCTCCCGCATCGCCTTGGCGGAGGCAATCGAGGCTCCCGTGTTGTCGGTGAGGATCGCGACCGTCTTCGGCCGCTTGCCCGAGGCCGTCTCCGCCAGCTTGATGATCTGGGGCAATGCTTGCCGTGCCTGCGAACCCGCGGTGGCCGCGGTCTGGAACACGTATTTGAATCCGCGCTCGGTGATCAGGTCGGAGTAGGAAAGGGTGAGCATCGGCAGGTTTGCGCGCTCGGTCACCTCGGTCACCGCGAGGGTGAACGAGGAGAGATAGGCGCCGCTGGCCGCGACCAGATCGGTCTCCTGCGCCACCATGCGCTGCGCCGCGTTCTTGGCTTTCTCGGTGGTATCGCCGGAATCGAGCACGACGAGCTTCAGCTTGGCGCCGCCGAGCGCCTTGACGCCGCCTTGCGTGTTGATGTGGTCGATCGCCATCTCGGCGCCTTCGCGCATCACCGTTCCCGGACGGGCGTAGAGCCCGGAGATCGGCACCAGCAGGCCGACCTTCACCTCCGACGGCTGCTGCGCCCAGGCCGCGCGGGATGCGATCAGGGTGCCGGATGCGCCGGCCAGCAGGGTTCGCCGCGTGATCTTGCTCTTTGCAGTCATGACAATCTCCTCCCCAAAAATTGCGCGACGCTGTCAGGATTTCTTCGGCCAGAACGGCTGCGCCTGCGCGAGCTCGGGCGGGTAAACGGTGACTGGCACGCCCGATTGCCATTGCACGATGACGACGCCGGCGCCGACGCGGCGGCCCTTTTCGTCAAATTTGAGCTGGCCGCCCGGATAGTATTTCGACGGACCGGCATCCATGGTGCGGAAGGCCTGCGCGACCGCGTTACGATCGGCCTTGCCGGCTTTCTCCAGCGCTTCTTTCATCAGCCACATGTCGCCATAGGTCGAGATGACGTTCTGTGTCATCCAGGGCTCCTTGTATTTGGCCTTGAGCTCGGCGATCAGCGCCTCATGGCCTTTCGAGCCCCAATTGGCGACGATGGTCATGATGCCTTGCACCGTCTCCGGGCTCACGCTCTGCAGCATGTCGGGCTCGGCAATGGTGATGCTGAAGGACACGGTCGGGATCTTGCCCTGACCGAGGCCGAACTCGCTGATCTTCTCGAGGCCGAGCTTGGCGTCCGACACCGCATTCGGCATGAACAGCAACAGGTCGGGCTTGGCCGAGCGAACCTTCTGGATCAGCGGCGTCGCATCCGACAGCGGCGGGGTCCAGACTTCCTCGACCACGAGCTGGAGGCCTTCCTGCGCGAACAGCTTTTCCTTCAGCGCCTTGGCGGTCGCGACCGAGGTTGCGGTGTTGTCCATCAGCATCGCCACGGTCTTCGGCTTCTTGCCCGAGGCGTTCTCGGCGAGCTTCATCAGCGTCGGCAGGCCGAGCTCGGACTGGCGGCTTGCGGTCGCCGCGGTCTGGAAGATGTATTTGAAGCCGCGATCGGTCAGCAGGTCCGAATAGGACAGCGTCAGCACCGGCAGCTCGGCGCGCTCGGTCACCTCGGTGACCGCGAGCGTGAAGGAGGAGAGGTAGGCGCCGGTGGCGGCGACGAGGTCGGGCTCCTGCGCCACCATGCGCTGGGCGGCGTTCTTGGCCTTCTCGGTGGTGTCGCCGCAGTCGATTACGACGAGCTTGAGCTTGGCGCCGCCGAGCGCCTTGATGCCGCCTTGCGCGTTGATGTGCTCGATGCCCATCTCGGCGCCCATCTTCATCACCTGGCCGGGACGGGTGTAGATGCCCGACAGCGGCACGATCAGCCCGACCTTGATCTCTGCCGGGGCCTGCGCGCGCGCCACGCCGGCGAGGCCGACGGCGGCGGCGCCCGACAGCACGGTGCGGCGACTCAATCCCTTTGAAATCTTGTTCATTCTGTTCTCCCTGATCTTTGTTCTTATGTTGGTCACATGCCGAGATAGGCCTTCCGCACGCGGTCGTCGGCGCGCAGCGTGGCGTTGTTGCCTTGAAGCACGACATGGCCGGCTTCGAGGACGTAGCCGTGATCGGCCGATTCCAGCGCCTCTGCGACGCGCTGCTCGACCAGCAGCATGGTCAGCCCGGACTGGCGCCGGATCTCGATCAGCCGCTCGAAGATGAAGTCCGCAGTCGAGGGCGCGAGGCCCATCGAGGGCTCGTCGAGCATCAACAGCTTCGGTGAGGAGGCGAGGCCGCGGCCGATCGCGAGCATCTGTTGCTGGCCGCCGGACATCGTGCCCGCGAACTGGTTGCGGCGCTCCTTCAGCACCGGCAGCCATTCGAAGATGCGCTCGATGTTGGCCTGCCAGTCGCGGCGGCCGCTCTCGGTCATCGCGCCCATTTCCAGGTTTTCCATCACGGTCAGGGACGGGAAGACCTGGCGTCCCTCCGGAACGTGGGCGATGCCGAGATGGGCGCGCTGTGGCGGCGGCACCGCGAGCAGGTCGACGCCGTCGAAAATGATCGTGCCGCCGCTCGGCTTGACGATGCCGGAGATGGTCTTGAACAGCGTGGTCTTGCCGGCCCCGTTGGGGCCGACGATCGCGACGAACTGGCCTGCACCGACGTCGATCGAGACGTCGTTCAGGACGGGCTTGGCCGAATAGCCCGCGCTCAATCCCTCAATTCGCAGCATGGCCCACCCACTTCTTGCCGAGATAGGCCTCGATCACGCGGCTGTCGCGCGTCACCACCTCGGGCAGGCCCTCGGTGATGACGGCGCCGTGGTCGAGCACGAGGAAGCTGTCGACCAGGCGGACCATGGCCTGCATGGTGTGCTCGATGATGGCGATGGTCATGCCGTCGCGCGCGAGCTGTTGGATCACGGCGACGACCTCGTCGGCTTCGCCGTGGCCGAGGCCCGCGAGCGTCTCGTCGAGCAGCAGGATGCGCGGCTGGCCGGCGATCGCGCGGGCCAGCTCCATCAGCCGCAGCTCCTTGGTGGAGAGCTCGCCGGCGACACGGTCGGCGACGGCGGAAAGCCCGACGCGGACGACCGCATCGGCCGCCATCTTGCGCGCCTCGTCGTCGGAGCGCGCCCGCACATAGGCGCCGACCACGACATTGTCGAGAATCGACATGCGCAGGAACGGCCGCATCACCTGGAAGGTGCGGCCGATGCCGGCCTCACAGATCACGTGAGGCCGCTGGCCCGACATGTTGCGGCCGTCGATCAGCACCTCGCCCTGACTCGGCTTCAGGAAGCCGTTGAGCAGATTGAACAGCGTGGTCTTGCCGGCGCCGTTGGGGCCGATGATGCCGAGGATCTCGTTCTTGTGCAGCTTGAAGCTGACGTCCTGCACGGCCTTGAGGCCGCCGAACGAACGCGAGAGGTTCTTCACCTCGAGCATGACTTCGCCCTTGGCGGCGCGCTGCCGCGCCGCGGGCTTCAGCGTCGTGACATTGGCGGCGGCTGCTTCCGGCGGAACGTCGGTCGTCGCCTTCGCGCTTCGCTTGCGCACGAGATCGCGCAGCTTCCAGAACAATCCTTCCGGCGCCATCAGGATGACGCAGACGATGGCAATGCCGAAGATCACACCCTGAATGCCGGGAATGCGTGCGCCGGCTTCGGCGTGCAGGATCTCGGCGAGGGGGATCAGGATCACCGAGCCGATCACCGGCCCCCACACCGTGCCGACGCCGCCGAACATCGCGACCGTCAGCGCCTGCGCCGACACCAGCATGCCGAACACCGATTGCGGCGTCACGACCAGCAGCACCTGTGCGTAGAACCCGCCGATGGCGGCTGCGATCGCCCCGCTCAGGGTGATCGCGCGCAGCTTCCAGGCCAGCGTGTTGATTCCGGCGGCCTCGGCCGCGGCTTCGTTCTGCTTGATCGCGAGCAGCGCCATGCCGAAGCGGGACCGCTCGATCATTTGCGTCAGCACGATGGTGGCGAGCATGATGGCGAGCCCCAGCAGGGTGTAGAAGCGGGGATCGGCGAATTGCATGTAGGCGATGGGCGCGTCGCGCTTGATCGGAAGCGTCACCTCCTGGAAGCCAAGCCACTCGAACACGTAGAGGATGGCGAGCGGGTAGGCGAGCATCGCCAGCGCGAAGTAATGGCCCTGCAGGCGGAAGGTCGGAAACCCGATCAGGAGCCCGGCGATGCCGCCGAGCATGGCCGCAACCGGGATCAGCAGCCAGGGCGAGATGTCGAAATAGATCTGGCCGAGCGCGGTCGCATAGGCGCCGATGCCGAAGAAGGCGGCGTGGCCGAACGAGATCAGGCCGGTATAGCCGCTGAGCAGATTCCAGGACAGCCCGAACACCGCCCACACCGGCACCAGCGTCAGGATGAGCTGGTAGTAGGAGTTGGTGACGCCGAGCGACACGACCGCATAGGCGAGCGTGAAGAGCAGGGGAGGCAGCAAGGATCGCATCCGCAACATGGTCATGTCCTCTCGACCATGCGCCCGAAGAAGCCTTGCGGACGGAAGAAGATGATGAGGAGGAAGACGGCGAAGATCGCCGCGTTCTGCAATTGCGTCGGCAGGATCAGCGTCGACATCTGCTGCACGAGGCCGATCGTCATGCCGCCCCAGAACGCGCCGATGATGCTGCCCATGCCGCCGAGCACGACGCCGGCATACATGACGATGACGTATTCGAGGCCGACGAAGGGGTGGAACGGGTAGTTGGTGGCGAGCAGCCCGCCGGCAATCGCCGTGATGCCGCAGCCGAGCGCGAAGGCGGTGCGGTGCGCGCGGTCGACGTCGATGCCCATATAGGTCGCGGCGGTCGGATTGTCCGCAGCGGCACGCAGCGATTTTCCGATCCGGGTGCGCGTGATCAGGAGCGAGAGCAGGATCATCATCACCAGCGAGACGACCGCGTCGATGCTGCGTGCCTTGTTGAGGAAGACGCTCATGTCGAAGAAGGGGCCGAGCTCCCAGGCCGAGCTCGACAGCGGCGTGCGGATCGAGGCCAGCACCGAGCCGAACACGATGAGGCCGCCGTTCTGCAGGATCAGCGCGATGCCGAGCGTGAGGATGAGCTGGGCGTAATGGCCTTCGCCTTCGAGCGAGGCGGTGCGCGTGCCTGATACGTGCGAGATCAGCGTCCGGTGCACGAAATAGCCGAACACGGCGAGCACGGGCCCGGCCAGCAGGATGGCGACGAACGGCCCGACTGTGTTGCCGAACACCGCCTGAACGCCGGCAGCGGTGAAGAGATAGAAGGCGGTGTACATGCCGAGCATCATGAAATCGCCATGGGCGAAGTTGATGACGCGCATGACGCCGAAGATCAGGCCGAGCCCGACGCACATCAGGCCGTAGACGGCGCCGATCAGAAGGCCCGCGGCGAGCGCTTGAAAGAATCCTTCCATCAGCCCTGCCTCCGCGCAGCCGGCGATTCTAGGCTGGTCTCCCAGTCGACCATGTTTCCCCCATACTCTCCGGCACTTCTTATGATGCCGATCGTAAAGCCCGTTCGGTTGCGTTCAGGCGGCACTGCGCGGCGATGTCGCCGGCATTGCCGAGCCGCTCGCAATCGTCGATGAGTTGCTCGAGCAGGCAGCCGCGGTCCGCACCGAGAACTGCGGCGGCCGCGCTGCGAAAGCGTGTGCGGATATCTGACGGCGTTGCCGCGACGACGTCGGGCAAAGTGTGCCGGATGGTCCGGCCGTCACGCAGCCGCACGGCCACCTCCGCACCCTGCTTGCCCGGGAAGGCGGCCGTGAAACTGGCATCGGCCTCGAGGTCGGTGACCGCGACGAGACGAATGATGTCGGCGTCGTCGAGCTCGGCGTAGTTGTCTTCCTCGATGTCCCCCCGGGCCAGCGTCGCCGCAACACTGAACGGAATGCTCATCTTGGCCTGGAGCGCGTTCCGATAGGGGCCCATGGAGTCGCAGCCGGGATAACGCACCGCGGCATCGGGCGCGCGGATGACCACGCGGTCGATCGCCTCGGTGCTGGCGAGCTCGTGCGAGACGCGAAGCGCCGCCTGGGCCGCTGTCTGCGCGAAATTGCAGGCGGGGACCGGCTTGTTGTAGACGGCCATGATCTCGCATTCGCCGTCCGGAAACAGCACGATGCTCTCGGGCGCCGCCTGGCGGCGGTAGGCGGCGAACAGGCCGGCTTCGCCTTCGAGGATCGTCTCCGAGCCGAACGCGCCGGCCGCGGCAAGGCCGATCGCCTTGATCGCGTTGCTGGCGGCAAAACCGGGATGGAAATACATGTCGGAGCCGCCGGCATGCGGCCATTCATTGAGCCCGCTTGAGGTGTTGGCCGCGATCGCGATGGCGCTGGTGGCCTGGTCCTCGGACAGCCCAAGCGCAAAGCTTCCCGCGAGCGCCGCGCCCGGAGGGGCCACGAGGCCGGTCGGGCGATAGAGGCGCGCGAGGTCGGAGGTCAGCAGCGCGCGGCCGATCCGCGCGCCGGTCTCGTAGCCGATGATGGCGGCCGCGAGCAGCCTGTCCCCGCGCAGCGGCGCCTGCTCCGACAGCGCGAGCAGCGCCGGCCAGATCACGACGCCGTGGTGCGCGATGCTGGCGGCGTGCATGTCTTCGCGCACGAGGCCATGCCCCATGACGGCATTGGCGAAGGCCGCATCAGCAGGCGAGGAGAGCTGCGACGTTCCGACGATCGTCGCACTGCCGCCGCCTTGCGCAATCGCGACCGCCTGGCGGCTCCAGGGATGATGGGCCGCCTCGAAGGCGCAGGACAGGAAGTCGAGCAAGCAGAGTTTTGCCTTTGCGACGACGTCAGGCCCGAAATCACCGAGATCGCGCGCAAGCACGCTCCGCGCCATCTGGCGCGCGAGCGATATCTTGCCTGATCCGGTCGGGCCGATCGTCATCGCGGGTCGCTCTCCCTGAACGTTCGTGCGCTTAGCCGCGCATCTCCACGCCCGCCCACTCCTCGAGCACTTTCGCGATCGAGGTGAAGTCGGACGAGGCGCCGTATTTGGCGTTGGTGATCGCAAGCATCTGCCGCACCACGGCGCCGCAGACCATCGGCACGCCCATGGCCTCGGCCTCGTCCACGCAGAGGCGGACGTCCTTGTAGGAGAGGCCGGTGGTGAAGCCGAAATCGAACGTGCCGGGCAGCACCGCGCGCGGGAATTTGTCCTCGGAGGCGCTGTTGCGGCCGCTCGAGGCGTTGATGATGTCGATCAGCACCTTGGCGTTGACGCCGCCCTTGACGCCCATGGCGACGGCTTCCGAGGTGATCACGAGGGCTGCGGCCGCCATCAGATTGTTGGCGAGCTTGGCGGTCTGCGCCACGCCGGGCTTGTCGCCGGTGTAGAACAGCTTGCCGAAGTTCTTCAGGATCGGCTGCACGGTCTCAAAGGTCGCCTGCGGGCACGAGACCATCACGGCCAGGGTGCCGTTGACCGCGCCCTTGATGCCGCCGCTCACGGGCGCATCGACCAGCGTCATGCCCTTGGCCTTCAGGCCTTCGGCGACGAGCTTTGCCGCGCCGGGCCCCGAGGTCGACAGGTCGACCACGATCTTCGCGCGATTGCCGCTGCTGATGCCGTCCTGGCCGAGCGTGACCGCCTTGACGATGTCGGGCGTCGGCAGACTGGCGAGCACGATGTCGGCGCGAGAGGCGACGTCGGCGGGCGATTTGCCGAGCAGCGCGCCGCGCTTGACGAGCGGTTGGGTGGCCTCGGCCTGCGTGTCATAGATGACGAGCGAATAGCCCGCGTCCATCAATCGTCCCGCCATGGGACCGCCCATGCGGCCCGTGCCGATCACGCCGAGCGTTTCTCCCGCCATCGTTCACTCCCTGTCGCGCGGTCCCGCAACGGGCGCGCCTTCTTGATCTTGTGGTCGTTGATCTCGTGTCGATCGCAGGCCGTGTCGGCCGCAATCGTCGCGGCGAGGGGAACCCGCGCCAGTAGTCGGGATTGTTATGATTGTCAGACAAGCTGTCAAGCATAACATTTGGGGTCGACAGTTTGCCGCGGATCGTCATAAGGTCCGAACAAACGAGGAAGACGCCCCGCGTGCCGCAAGACCCGATTCCAAGCGTGAGCAGGACGCTCGCCGACTTCGTCGCGGCGTCGTCATGGGCAGACATGCAGGCGCAGAGCCTCGAGGCGCGGCGCTCCATCCTCAATTTCTTTGCGACGGCGCTTCTCTCCGCGCGCGATCCGGTCGTGATGGCCGCGATGCGCACCTTGGCGCCGTTCAGCGGCGCCGCGACGTCGACGGTCATCGGCCATTCCGAACGCATGGATGCGATGTGCGCTGCGTTTCTCAATGCCGTCTCGGCGAACCTGCTCGACTTCGACGACACCCACCCCGATACGATCATTCACCCCGCGGCGCCCGTCGCCGCGGCCGTGCTGGCGCTGGCGGAGACGCGCAGGACGACGGGGCGCGAGGTGCTGACGGCCTTCATCCTCGGCGTGGATGTCGAGTGCCGGATCGGCAACGCGGTATCGCCGCGCCACTATGCGCGCGGCTGGCACATCACCTCGACCTGCGGGATTTTCGGCGCGGCGGCAGCGTGCGCGAAGCTGCTCGGCCTGCCGGCGGAGGGGATTGCGAACGCCATCGGAATTGCGGCGAGCCAGTCGGCCGGCAATGTCGAGAACCTGCCCAGTGCCGCCAAGAATGTCAGCGTCGGCAACGCGGCGCGGAACGGATTGTTCGCCGCGCTGCTGGCGCAGCAGGGCTTCGAGGCAGCCCCCCGCGCCATCGAAGGCCCGCTCGGCTGGGCCCGCACCATGGGAGCTGAACTCGATCACGCACGGCTGTTCGAAGGTCTCGGCGAGACCTGGGAGATTGCTGAGAATACCTACAAGCCATATCCGGCCGGCATCGTGTTCCATGCGGTGATCGATGCCGGTCTTCTGCTGCGCGAGCGGATCGCTGCACGCGTCGACCAGATCGAGCAGGTGATGGTGCAGGGCTCCGCCTTGCTGCTCGCCCGCGGCGACCGCCCCGTCAACAACGCGCGCGATGCGCGCGTCAGCATTCATCATTGCGCGGCGTGCGGCCTCTTGCTCGGCGCGGCCGGCGTGACCGAGTTCGAGCAGGAGACCGTGGTTCGGCCCGATATCGCGCGGCTGCGGCAGAAGGTGAGGGCGGAGCTCGACTGCGGAATGCCCGACGGCGCCGCGCGCGTCAGCTTGCGCCTGGTCTCCGGCGATGTGCTCACGGAAACCGTCACGTCGCCGCGCGGCAGCCAGGCTGCGCCGCTGTCGGACCGCGATATCGAAGCGAAGTTGCGCGACGGCATCCGCACAGGTCGCAGCGATTGGGATGCGGACCGCGTCATCGAGGCCGTCTGGCGGCTCGAGGCGGCGGATGATTTCGGCAATCTCCTGCAATCGCTGCGGCCGCCATTGGCCTCGCGCTGAACAACCGCCAACCAGCAACTCTCAAGACCTGAAAGGGACGATCATGAGCAAGACCGAACTGTTCGAAAAGGGCCTCAAGGTTCGTAAAGAGGTGCTCGGCGAGGACTATGTCAACAAGTCGATTGCGGGCGCCGACGAGTTCACGCGCACGATGGCGGAATGGTCGACCGAATTCTGCTGGGGCGCCTTGTGGACGCGGCCCGGCGTCGATCGACGCACACGCTCCATCGTCAATCTGGCGATGCTCGGCGCGCTGAACCGGCCGCACGAATTGAAGCTGCATGTCAAGGGCGCGCTGAAGAACGGGCTGACCAAGGAGGAGATCAAGGAGATCCTGCTCCAGGTCGCGGTCTATTGCGGCGTGCCCGCCGGCATCGACGCCTTCCGCAATGCGCGCGAGGCCTTCAACGAGGTCGACGCGGCCGGTTCCTGAGCGCCAGTCCAATGGCTGACCCCGACTACGAGCTCTTCGCCATCCGCTACGCGACGCGCGATGCGCAGCGGAGCGAGCACTTCATCGGCGGCGACCCGCATGACGGGCCGATGCCGATGGACTATTTCATGTGGCTGGCGCGGGGAGGCGGGCGCACCTTTGTCGTCGACACCGGATTCAACGCGGAGATTGCCCGGCAGCGCAGGCGGGAGTTCCTGCGCTGTCCAGTGGAGACGCTTCGCGCGTTCGATATCGACCCTGCCGAGGTCAAGGATGTGATCCTCACGCATCTGCACTACGACCATGCCGGCAATTTCGACCGGTTTCCGAACGCGCGGTTTCATCTCCAGGAGCGCGAGCTCGCCTATGCCACCGGCCGCTACATGCAATATCCGAGGCTGTCGCATTCCTTCGAGGTCGAGGACATCTGCGGCATCGTGCGGCTGAACTACGCCCGCCGGGTGCTGTTCTATGACGGCGATGCCGAGATCGCGCCCGGGCTGACGGTCCATGCGGCGGGCGGACATTCCGCCGGCCTGCAATTCGTCCGCGTCAACACCCGCCGCGGCCCTGTCGTGCTCGCCTCCGATGTCAGCCATTTCTACGAGAACATGGCCAGCGAGCGCCCGTTCACGACGGCGTTCCATGTCGGCGACATGCTGGTCGGCTTCGACAAGCTGCGCGCCGCAGCGCCTGACGCGGACCACATCGTTCCCGGCCATGATCCGCTGGTCATGAAGCTCTACCCCGCGCCATGCCCGGACCTCGATGGCATCGCGGTACGCCTCGACGTGCCGCCGGCCGCAATGCCGGCGTAGCCGCGCATGGCGAGTTCCGGATCTCTGGGTGCCGCTTTGGTTCGGAACCGAAGCCTTCGCCGCCGCATTCGCAATCGAGCGGGTGTGACGGTGGAGGACGATGAGGGACAGCGCCTCGGAAGCGGCCGGGATCAGGCAGGCCGTTCATCTCTGCATCGACATGCAGAACGTCTTCGCGCCCGGCGGCCATTTCCAGCAGCGCAGTTCGCGCTTCGTGCCAGTCCAAGCTGCGCCCTCGACTTTCGCAGATTTGCACTTTGGGCCGCTGACTAATTTAACTGAGGTTACGCCGCGACCGCTTTTGTGTCCTCGTCGTGCGATGACTTGCTGCGCGAGAGCGATGGATCCACTCGGGCGAGGCTGTCGCTTGCGCAAAATCGCGCAGCGTTAACTTATTGAAATGCTGGAACCGTCCGTGGCGGCGGAAGCTGCGAGCATTGTTGGGCGCTCGCTGCCCTTCCGTCCATTCCAAACCACGATGAAGGCCCCATGACCGCCAGACGCAACCGCAAGAAACAGACCCAGTCGCTCCAGGAGCGATTGGCCGCCTTTGCCGAAAGAGCCCGCGAGCGGGCACTCAGCCTGCCGCCCGGCCAGGAGCGTGAGCTGCTGCTGCGCCGTGCCAAGCAGAACGAAGTGACGTCGAACCTGACCGACTGGCTCAGTGCACCTGTCAGCCCGAGACGAGGCGAATGATCATGCCGAGCATCAAGCACTATCGCGCGTTCCAGATCGATCCGGACGGGCACGTGTTCGGGTGCGTCAACATCGTCTGTGACGATGACGAGCAGGCCAAGCGCAAAGCCGCCGCGCTCGTGCTGGTCCACCGCATCGAGCTGTGGCGGCTGGACCAGCGGATCGCCCGGTTCGATCTGCCGCAGGAAGTCGCTCGCCAGTAAGGGTTGAGGAACCGCGCGCAACGCCCCGGGTTGGTCGGACGAGACCGATTTTGCCGGGAGCCAGCATGACGGACGTCGAAATTCGCAAGGGGATGCCGCCCGTCAAGCTTTCGCGCGAGGCGTTCGAACGCCGTTACAAAGACCCACGACTGGATGAACGAGATCTACCCGCTCTGGGTTGCCGCTCACGGTATCCTGATCGTGACGCCGGTGAACTGATACAATGTGCCGTCCGGCCTCAAGGCGATGATGGACCGCATGGTCTGCGCCGATGGCGGCAATCCCGATCCGACCTCGACGCACGGCAAGAAGGCCGTTGAAGCCAAGGCGATGGAGCTGAAGGGCTGGCCCTATCCGCGCCATCTCGCCGGCCGTCATTTCAAATGACACCCTCGCGGTTCGATTGCCTGATCGTCGGCGGAGATCGTTCGCCGCAGGAACGAAGCGCGCTGCCCCGCCTTGGTTGAGCGGGGCGATGCGCAACAGGAGAGAACGGATGGCGCAATCGGAAGACATGACCCGCTGCATCGCGCTCTGCATGAGCTGCTACCAGACCTGCCTCGGCACCGCGATGAACCACTGCCTCGAGACCGGCGGCAAGCACGTCGAGCCAAAACACTTCCGCCTGATGATGGCCTGCGCCGAGATATGCCGGACGGCCGCGCATTTCATGCTGATCAACACCCCGCACCACCGGCATACCTGCGGCGAGTGCGCCGAAATCTGTACCGAATGCGCCGCGGACTGTGAACGCGTCGGCGGCATGGACGAATGCGTCGCCATGTGCCGCTCCTGCGCACAATCCTGCCGCGCGATGGCGGCCTGAAGGAGCAGCCCATGCTGGAAGAGAAACTCAAGCAAGCCATCGTCGGCGAGCTGCAGCGGCAGGCTGCCAACCGGCCGCAAGCGCTCAAGGTCGACGGCGCCAGGGATGCGGGCAGCTCGGAGGAGCTGACCGTCAATGGCAGGATCGACCTCGGCGCGCTGGTCATGGTGATCGCGGGATCGGTGGCGGGCGGGCCTTAGGCGCGATCGCTGCCCGTCGCGTCAGCCATATTCCTCACCGATGCCGTACTCCCGGTAGATCTCCAGCGGGTCGAGGTCGGGAAACAGGCGGCATTTGGCCTGGGCGAGATGCAGGCTCACCGCCGCCGGCTCCTTGCCGCTCGAGAGCATCTTGCGGATGTCGTCCATATGCGCGTTCGGCTGGTGCTTGGGTTCGAGCTGCTCCAGCGCGACCAGCGCGGTCGCGAGGGCCTCGGTCAGAACCCATTCGTCGTGGCCGGTGATTCCCTTCTTCGGCATCGGCAAGACCCCGGATGTGGCGGCACGGCGATAGTCTATCGCGACTTCCGCCAGATCGCCATTGAGCCGTTGCGGGTGCGCTGCGCGGGGGCAGGGCGAAGGCCGTCGTCCGGCTTGCATTATGGCGGCGTGTGGCTAAAAGGCGGCGACTTGCAGTATCTTTGTTGAAACAAAGTTGGCATAGACGGGCCTGCACGGCACCCCAGCCGGCCGTTCCGGTCTGGTTCCCCCGATCCCGCATGTCGCAACACGATCCCGGTTGCGCTCTCTCTCAAGGCTCGAGCCAGCATGGTTTTTCTCAGCTTCGTCTACCGCTTCTTCACCAACTTCGCGTTCATGGCGGTGGTCTATTTCAGCCTGAACTTCATGGAGAAATATCCGAACCGGGCGATCCTGGCGATCCTGGTGCTGGTCTATGCCGCGATGCGCGCGGTCTCGACGCTCCGCGCGTTCTACTTTTTCCAGAAGATCGAGAAGCTCGAAGCCGAGACGAGGCGCCTGCAGGGCCCGATCAACGACGGCTCCGGAGGCACGAACGCGCGCAAGCAGGTCGTCGCCGATGTCGCCCGGCTGCGGCGCGACGGCGAGCTCAAGTCCTACATGGACCTGTTCTTCCTCGCGCTGATCGTGCTGCTCTGCGTCGCCGCGATCATGCGGCAATAGGGGCTAAGCGCGCTTCTTCAGACTGGCGACGCGGGTCGGGCGCGGCGTACCGCTCTTGGCCTGCGCGGCATGCTTCGGTGCGGCCGGAGCCGCATGCGCGTGCCGAGCCTGGAGCCTGGCGGCCTTGCCCTTTGCGGTCTTGCCTCTGGTCGCATGCGGCGTCTCGGCCGCCATCGCCAGCCGCGTTGCGGAGCGCCGCGACAACGTCGTCGACAGCAGCACCTCAACCGAGCCTTCAGGGATCGCAAAGAGAGCGCTGCCGGGCACGGGCAGGGTGGATGCGATATCCATCTGGCCCTTGGTCCGGCGCGGCAGCAGCGGCTGATGCTCGGTCTGCGCATTGAGGTCGGCGAGCGAGGGCGCCGGAAGCGTCCTGGTCTGCGTGAACACGAAGTTCGGGACACGCGGCCAGCGCGCGATCGGCACGGTCTCGGTCGGCGGATGCAGCAGCCATTCCACCGGCGTGGTCGGCGTCGCCGGCCGGTCGGCGGTCGCCGGCACCACATGAACGATGCGATAGCCGCGCGCCTTCAGGTCGCGGATGATCTTCGGCAGCGCCGCCACCGTGCGGGCCTGGATGTCGTGCAGTAGCAGGATGCCCTTGCCCTTGGCCTCCAGGCGCTGGATCGCGAGCTGATAGACGCGGTCGGACGACACGTGGCGCCAATCGTCGGCCGGGAAGTCGGCGCTCCAGACCTGGATGCCGCGCGAGATCAGATAGTTCTCGACGCCCTCGGCGCGCATCAGGCCGGGAATGCGGAAGAACGGCGCGAGTTTTGACGGATCGGTCATCGCGGCCGAAGTCCACTCGATGCCGCCGTTGATCTCGGGCTCGAATTTCTCGATCCCCATCCGGTCGAAGGTCAGCGGATGGTTCATGCTGTGGGTGCCGACAGTGTGCCCCGCCGCCACCAGCTTGCGCACGCCCTCCGGGTTCGCCTTGGCCTGGCTGCCGATGATGAAGAAGGTCGCCTTGATGCACTCGTCGTCGAGCATCTTGAGGACCTGGTTGGAATATTTCGGCAAGGGACCGTCATCGAAGGTCAGGACGACTTCATGATCCTTCAGCGGCAGCGTCTCGCGGTACTGCATGGTGCCGATGCGCGGATGCTCGCGCGGATCGACCACGAGGGTGCGGGACGTCCCGAGCGCATCCGGATGGCCCGGACAGTCGGCCGCGCGCGCTGCCGGCGCTCCCAGGACCGAACATCCGAGGAAACCACCGAGGCAAAGGACGATCCACGATCGCGTCCGCAAAACAACGCTACTTCCGATCATGAACCCGGTCTGCCCTCATATGCGATTGCCGCCATAGTAGGTCGGAGACATCAGGAAACGGTTCAGGCGCCAAGGGCCTTTCCCGAGACAAAGTCCCCGTCCATTTGCAGGGCGTAGCATGAACAGAGTGTTAATAGGGCCCAAATCACCCCATTTTGGTCAGGCGTGACATTCCGGCATCAGCGCGCGTCGGCGTTCTTCTGTGACGTGCCCGACGGTACGATGTGGACGATCCGGTAGCCGTTCTCGCGCAAATAGCGCAGGAAGGCCGGCATGATCGCGGCGGTGCGGGCCTTGGGGTCGTGGAAGAGGACGATGCCCTTGCCGCTGGCCGCGAGGCGCTCGGTGACGAGCTTCAGCTCCTGCTCCGGCGTCATCTCGTTCCAGTCGCTGGCCCACAGATCGGCCCCGAACACGACGATGCCGCGCGACTGGAGCAGATCGAGCTCGGCCTGGGTGGCCTCGAAATAGGGGAAGCGGAAGAACGGCGTCGAGGGCGTCGTGGTTGAGACCCCGTGCAGCGCCGTCTCGACCGCCGAAATGCCGCGGTCGATCTCGCTCCTGGCCTTCTCGAACGGGATCCGTGCCATGAACGGATGCGAGAAGGTGTGGTGGCCGATGGTGTGGCCTTCGCGGGCGATGCGCTTGACCATGTCGGGATACTGGGAGGCGTGCAGGCCGATCAGGAAGAAGGTCGCGCGCACGCATTCCTGTGCCAGCGCCGCCAGCACCTTCGAGGTCGTCGGCGGATAAGGCCCGTCGTCGAAGGTCAGCACGACCTCGCGATCGGCGAGCGGCAGCGTCTGCGGAAAGCTCTTCAGGCCGACGCGCGGCGTGGTCCTGGCATCGACGCTCAGCACGCGGAAGGTGCCGAGCGCGTCCTTGCGTGGACACTCGGCGGCATCGGTCGAGGCGATGCCGGCAAGGGCCGCAAGCACCGCGCCCAGCGACATCGAGGTCCACCTCAGTCGAAGCATCTTTGTCATTGCGCTTGGAGTCGCCTTGTGGGTATTGCCTGAACCATCAGCCCAGACCACTCGTTCCAACCTGTCAAACGGCGAGGCGCACCATGGATGAACATATGGACGGCGCCCCGACCGCTGCGGATTCGGTACTCGACCACGTGCCGATGCGCAATGAAGACGGCGAAATCAGGCATGAATTCGTCGAGGAGATCGCGCATGCGATCGAGGCCGGCGACAGCGCATCGCTGCGCGCCTGCGTCGCCGAGCTGCACGAGGCCGATCTCGGCGATCTCATCGGCGCTCTCGAGCCCGACGACCGTGTCCGCCTGGTCGAGCTGACCGGGACCGACTTCGACTTCTCCGCGCTGAACGAGGTCGACGAGGGCGTCCGCGAGGAGATCCTGGACGAGCTGCCGCCGGAGACGGTCGCCGAGGGCGTCCGCGAGCTCGAATCCGACGACGCGGTCGAACTGCTGGAGACCCTCGACCAGGCCGAGCAGGAGGAGATCCTCGAGAAGCTGCCGCTGCGCGAACGCGTCGCGCTCGAGCGCAGCCTGCTGTATCCCGAGAATTCCGCGGGCCGCCGGATGCAGACCGAGTTCATCGCGGTGCCCCAGGATTTCACCGTGGGGCAGGCGATCGACTACATGCGGGAGACGCCGGATCTGCCCGACCGCTTCTACGAGATCTACGTCGTCGACAAGGACCAGCACTGGCAGGGCGCGGTCCCGCTCGACGTGCTGCTGCGCGCGCGTCGGCCGGTGGCGCTGACTGAGCTGACCGACGAGGACCGCCGCCGCGTCTCCGTCCTGGAGGACCAGGAAGAGGTCGCGCGCATGTTCGGCAAGTACAATCTGGTCGCAGCCCCGGTGCTCGACACCCAGGACCGCCTGGTCGGCGTCATCACCGTCGACGACGTCGTCGACGTCATCGAGGAGGAGGCGGATGAGTACCTCAAGGCGCTCGGCGGCGTCACCAGCGACGAAGAGCTGTCGGATACCTTCCTGACCATTGCGCGCGGCCGGTTCAACTGGCTGCTGGTCAATCTCGCCACCGCCTTCCTGGCATCCTCCGTGCTCGGCCTGTTCGAGGGCCAGCTCGAGAAGATGGTCGCGCTCGCTGTGCTGGCGCCGATCGTGGCGAGCCAGGGCGGCAACGCCGCAACCCAGACCATGACGGTGGCGGTGCGGGCGCTGGCGACGCGCGAGCTCGGCTCCTCCAACGCCTGGCGCGTGGTGATGCGCGAGGCGCTGGTCGGTCTCGTCAACGGGCTCGCCTTCGCGGTGATCACGGGCATCGCGGCGGTGGCCTGGTTCAAGATCCCGGGCCTCGGCATCGTCATCGGGCTCGCGATCATCTGCAACCTCGTCGCCGGCGCGCTCGGCGGCATCCTGATCCCGATGGCGCTGGAGCGCGTCCGGGCCGATCCGGCGGTGGCGTCGGGGACGTTCGTGACGACGGTGACGGATGTGGTCGGGTTCTTCTCCTTCCTCGGCATCGCCACGCTGTGGTTCGGGTTGAGGTAGGGGGCGGTCTCTCCCCGTCATTGCGAGGAGCTCTTGCGACGAAGCAATCCAGACTGTCTCCGCGGAGGCAGTCTGGATTGCTTCGCTGCGCTCGCAATGACGGGGTGGGCAGCGGCGCCCTCGCTCTGTGTCCCGGGCGCGCTGCAACGCTCTTCGCGTTGCTGCGCAGAACCGGGACCCGGCACGCGGCATACTCCGCGGCCAGATGGGCCCCGGCTCAACAGCGCACGACGCCGCAAACGCGGCGCGATGCGCTGCGTCCGGGGCACGAGACCGTCATCTTTAATCCGACCTTAAGCGACCTGCCGCATCATCGCCCACGCTTGGGGGACTGGACATGCGGTTGCGGCTGAAGGCGGACGGGCGGGTCGTTGAGTTGCGGGACGGACAGGAATTTCCGGTCCAGCCGTCTGCGGTCGAGCCCACGGCCACTGTCGCGACCGGCGAGACCTCATCGCTCGCGGTGCGCGATCTGCGCCGCCGCGCCTGCCTGACCCAGATGGAGTTCGCGGCAAAACTCGGCGTTCCCGTCGAGACCATCCGCAACTGGGAACAGGGCAAGCGGGCTCCGCGGGGACCGGCCCGCGCACTGCTCGCGGTGATCGCACATGCCCCGGATACCGTGTTCCAGGCGCTCGCCAAAGCCTGATGCCTCAAGGGCCGGACGTCGCGCGCCGACGCGGCCGGACGCGAACCTCCCGTTAGCACTGCGCCAAATATCCCGGCCGAACTGCCGCCGCCTCCGTTGGCAGCGTCAGGGGCCGGGTCCATAATGAGGCCTGATGACGTCAGGGGCTGCCGCAACGGAAGAGGAGTCCTCATGCTGTTCGTCGAGGCCAATGGCGCAAGAATTCCGGCGATCGGGCTCGGGACCTGGGAGCTGAGCGGAAGGCCCGCCGCGCGTGTGGTCGAGCAGGCGCTGCGGCTCGGCTACCGCCACATCGATACCGCGCAGGTCTACGACAATGAGCGCGAGATCGGCGACGGCCTGCGTTCCTCGGGCGTGCGCCGCGACGACGTGTTCCTCACCACCAAGGTCTGGACCAACCATTTCGCGCCCCATGATCTCGAGCGCTCGGTCAAGGAGAGCCTGGCGCGCTTGCGGCTTCCATCCGTCGATCTCTTGCTGCTGCACTGGCCCAACTCGCACGTGCCGCTGGCGGAAACGCTGGGCGCGTTGTCGCGTGCGAAGACGATGGGGCTGACCCGCCACATCGGCGTCTCCAATTTCACGGTGGCGCTGCTCGAGCAGGCGGTGGCGCTGTCGCCGGAGCCGCTCGTCTGCAACCAGGTCGAATATCATCCTTATCTCGACCAGGCGAAGGTGAGGGCGGCCTGCGACCAGCATGGCCTTGCCCTCGTCGCCTACAGCCCGATCGCCAAGGGGCGCATCAAGACCGACCAGACGCTGGCCGAGATCGGGCGCGCCCACCACAAATCGCCGGCCCAAATCTGCCTGCGCTGGCTGGTGCAACAGAATGTCGCTGCGATCCCGCGCACCTCGCGCATCGAGCGGCTGTCCGAAAACATCGAGATCTTCGATTTCGAGCTGTCGGCGGACGAGATGAACCAGATCGCCGCGCTCGCCAATCCGAAGGGCCGTCTGACCGATTTCGGCTTCGCCCCGAAATGGGATTGAGGGGAGACCGCGGTATGCTAACAGCAGGGCGGCAATCCAAGATCAGGCGATGGAACTGCGGACCTTCATACGGACGGACATTGCAGCCTCGGTGCTCGCGCATCTGACGCTGGTGGCGCTGATCATCGTGATCGGCGAAGTCCATCCGTTTCGCAGCCAGCAGCCGGAGACAGTGACGGTCGATATCGTCACGCCGGAGCAGGTGAAGCAGGAGGAGGCCAAGGCAGAAGAGAAAGCCCAGGAGGAGGCCAAGGAAAAACCCAAGGAAAAGCCCAAGGAGAAGCCGCCGGAGCCCGAGCTGAAGCTGCCGAAGCTTGATTTCACCGACAAGGCAGAGCCGGCCCCAAAGCCGGCGGACAAGCCGCAGGCTTCGCCGCCAGCATCACAGCAACCGGCGCAACAGAAGCAGCCACAGCCCGCGCAGACGCCGCAGCCGCGCGAGGCCAACGCGCAGCCGCAACAACCTCCACCGCAACAGCCGCCGCAACAACAGCCGCCGCCGCAGCAGCCTCAGCCGATGCAGCAACCGCCACCTCAGGCGATGCCGCAGCCACCGCAGCCGCAGGCACAGCAACCGCCGCCTCAGTCCGCTCCGCCGCCTGCCTATCAGGCGCCGCAGCCTGACGTCACCGTCAAATACGGCGTCATGCTGGGCCTGCCGCCTGAATTGCCGGCGCCGCTGCCGAAGGACGCTCCCAAGGACGATGGCGGCGACGCCAAGGATTCGATCGGAGCCAAGCTGCCGCCCGAGATCGTCGCCGAGTTGCGCCGTCATTTGCGGAGCTGCGCGAAGTTGCCCGCCGGACTGAGCCCTGCCGACAACGTTCACATCAAGCTGCGCACGGTGTTCGCGACCGACGGCACGCTGGCGCGCGAGCCGATCCTGATCGAGGCCCCGCCGTCGGCAAAGGGCGTGGCGCTCATGAAGTCCGCGATGAGCGCGATCCAGAACTGCCAGCCCTACAAGATGCTGCCGCCCAATCTGTACGAGGAATGGAAGATCATGGATCTGCCGTTCAGCCCGCGGGATTTCGGAGGCTAGCTCCGGATGACGGAATGGGCGTCGCCCTGTGTCGGCCTCTGTCAATCCACGCGCGCAAGAATATTCCACTTTACCGAAATTCGGTTTTGGCGTATGTGTGGGCCATCCCGGCTCACCAAGAGGGGCGATCTCGAGGTCGTCTTGATCGCGAGCCGGGC